>Ga0247841_10002040_pt1 | contig 42042 bp, 34 predicted proteins | sample LaCruzMarch2015__2_FD_192410 | JGI IMG/M metagenome (GOLD analysis project Ga0247841, IMG submission 192410) | Freshwater microbial communities from meromictic Lake La Cruz, Castile-La Mancha, Spain - LaCruzMarch2015_18m | ecosystem: Environmental > Aquatic > Freshwater > Lake | place: Spain...
CTGGGCTGCAAATCCTGCCCACGCCGTTAAGCGGAGGGCAGACCAATACGACTCCGACGGCCCTCACCGTCGGAGCTTCTACCCAGGGTACGGGAACAGTCGTTCAGCCGACAGCTCCCCAGGGGTCAGGGATTACCGTGCTTGTTATTCCCAACACGGGGGGGAACTACAGCAACCTTACGACGGGCTCCGGCGGGCAGACCAGTATTGCCGCGCAGGTCCGGGAGTCTGAGCGGCAATCCAACATGGCTTTCGGTTCCTCCGTGGATGCTATGCAGATCGTTTCAGATTCGACGGACATTGGCATAGGGATCGGGCTTGATACTTTCTGGGTGCCGTTGGGTTCCGAGAATAACCGGTTTGAAAGCGAACTGGGGCTTACCTGGTCTTTTACGCCGGCAGAATTGAACGAATACAACAGTCATCTGCAAACCAAAGAACTCCGGGGAGGACTTGTTCCGATCGGCGCCTTGAAAGCGGAAACGAAAAAATCACGTTACATCCGCGAGGTGGGAGCGAGAGCGGACCTCGGCGTCGACGTTAAATGGAAAAAGAAGTGGCGGAACAATGTGGTAGGAGTGAACCTGACGGACCTTGGCGTCGAGATCCGCGAGGAAGATACGGAGAAGCTCGGTGCGGCCGATGTGACCCATACCGATACGATGAATGTTTCGGATCTTCCCGGGCTGGCCATTTCCCTGGCCGAGAAAATCGCCGAAAAGGCGACCACTCAAGTGGGTCAAGAGTCAGCGCAGTCTCTTGCAGAAAAGATCTTTGATCAATTTGAGATGGGCGTGATCGTGACCCAGAAGACCTATGCCCGCAAAGCGGAGATCCGGTTGGAGGCGACAGCCACCGGGATGGACGGACAGAAGATCGCCGTGAGTTTGGTCCAGGACAGCTTTACTTTCGATGCCGAAGGTGTGGAACAAATGCTCCAGTTGCGCATCCCCGAGAATTGTCCTCCGATCAAAAAACTGACCCTGCGCGTTAAAGACGCTACGTACAGTTACAACGAGGCCGGAAATGTGGAGATCGGTATTACCGCAAAAAATTTCAGCATGGTTAAAATGAACACGGGGGTCCTGACGGATGGAATCGGGAAATATTTCCAGAACGAGCACTCGGTGAAGGCGCGGGATGAGGACAAGCCTTCATTCAGCATCGAAGGAGATCCGCTGGTCTATGTGCCTTTCCACGGGATTGTCCAGACCGGTTCTCCGGCTGTGGGCGTAGCCGGTGCGACGGTCAATTTGTGGAGTGAAAATAAGGGGGAGAGGCCGATCTTCAAGACGACGCGGACTCAGGCGGACGGCCGGTTCCAGGACAGCTTTTATCTTGCCGCGGAGGACGGGAAAGGCCCGGTATTCAAGATCACAGCCGGGTGGGGAGATCGGAAAGCCGGCGTGTTGTCCGAATTCAAGGGGAATGACGAAGGCTATGTCATAAAACTTGTTTTCTCACAGGAAGATTATGTGAGCGTGTCCGGAACGGTTCGTGATGCGCAGGGTAGCCCCTTGGAAGGAGCCGAAGTTCACGTGACAGGGGAAAGCGATGTGTGGATCGCGACCGATGCGCAGGGAAAATACCGGTTTGATAGAGTGCTTCGTGTTCCATCGCTCACGGTAAGCGCTCAAAAGGGAGGTTATAACTTTCAGCCTGTGGTTTTGACGCCTGCCGCCGGAGACAAGGCTCTCACACAGGATATGCAAGCAACCAGTCAAATGCCGCGCGGTGTGATCCGCCTCACGGTCAAGGCGAACGGAAGAGGAGGCATCCCCGCGGGGCTTGGCATTCAGAGAATGAACGGGCAGAGCTTTAATGTGGGATTGGTGAGTGGGGCTGTGGGGATCCCGGTCACAGAGGCGCAGGAAAGACTCACGCTCTCCGCCGCAGGATTCAGTTTAAATCCTTCCGAGGTGAGCGCTTCTTTTCCTCAGGATCGTCCGGGGCAAGAAGTAAGCAAGGAAGTGACAGCTACACCGGTGTGGGCGCAGTCGATCGAATTAATGCCTTCGGCAGGGACGATCGAAACGGGCGGCGCTAGTTTTCAGGACGGCCGGGTTGAAGAAAAGATCGCTCTGGAAGCTACCGTAAAAGACAGTTCGGGAAATCCGAAAGCGGGAGTTCCCGTTCGCTTTGAGATCACCGCACACACAGGAACCGCCGGCGTAAAATTTTCTAATGAAGCGGGCGGCCGCCCGGGTTGCGGTTACGGAATGACGGATGCTTCGGGAAAAGCGACGGTTGAGGTCCGTGCCTACAACACGCTGGGGACGGTCAGTGTTCGCGCGGTTGCCACGGATAAATTCATCGCGACGGGAAGGACCGAAGATGAACTGAGAAGCGAGACGCAGACACTGGTGACGATCGTTCCGACCACCCGTGTCACGCAGCCGGCAAAACCTGTCGCCGGAGTCGTCGTTTATACAAATGATAAGGCCGTGCCCAACCGGTTGACGCCGACGATCGAGACCGGCGGCGAAATGATTTTTCATCTTGCGGCAACATCCGGGCAGGTGGGGTCCCCGCTTCAAGCATCCGGACAGTGGACGGGATATAAGATCGCGTTCTCCAAAAATAATGGATCCTGGCAGGAAGAAACTTTTGCGACACCGCCTCCCGCGACTCTTCCCAAGCGGTTTTCGGACGAAGGGAACTACCGCATTTCTTTTTCCGTGAAGGAACGGTGTGGGGGCGAGGAGCTGTGGTCGGATCCGGCCATTGCAAATTTTGAAGTGCTGCGTTTCGTGAACCCGACCGCGTTCTTGACGCTCCCCAAGTCAACGGGGACCGTGAACCTTCCGTTCGATTTTACGGCCGCTGCCGCGGCGCCTTCGGGATTCAAAAGTATCACGCTTGATTTCGGGGACAATAGCACGCTCTGGCTTTTCGATACGATGCTTTTGGCTGGAAAGGTGAATTGGACAGCGACGTACTATCACAATTATGCGGCCGAAGGAACCTACACCTTTCACGTTCACGTTGTGGATTCAAACGACAGGACGGCCGATGTTTCCAAGACCGTGACGATCGGTCCGGTCGCGGCACTGAACGACCACACGGCGCCGACGGGCTCGATCACGATCAATAACGGTGCCACGACCACTTCCTCGCGCGATGTCGGTATTCATGTGACGGGCAGTGATAACCAGGGGGGCTCCGGTGTTTTCCGGTACCGTTTTTCTAATAATGGCTCGACGTGGGGGGCTTGGCAGAGTGCCAATTTTCCGGACGATACCCCTGTGGCAGTCCTCAATTCTCAAAAGGCATGGAATCTTTCTGACGGCAGCGGGCTGAAGACCGTTTATTGTCAGATCAAGGATGCGGCCGAAAATGTTTCCGCGAATATTACGGCGACGATTACGTACGCCAATCAGATTTCCCTGTCAGGAGCTTCGGGGAGCGGGAGCGCTCCCGGGATCTATCCTGGCAGTGACCAGCCCATGTACACCTGGGACCACGATGCGCCGAATGGTTCTGTTTCAGTGACGGGTGTGAACGGCCAGAACGCAAGCCTGGCACTCGTGATGAATGACGGAGGAACAGCACCCGGTAAAAGAATGTGTTTTTCCGCGAACGGGACGGCCTGGACAGGCTGGGAAGAGTTTGCCGCATCAAAAGATGTGGGACTCGCATCGGGTCAGACCAAGGTGTATGTAAAGTATGCCGATGGGGTCGGGAACGTGTCGCAGGCCTACTCGGCGAATATCCCGGCGCAGGGGAATCCTCCGGTTGCCCCGGCTCTACCACAGATGCCAGCCGCTGCGGGCGAGCTGCCGCCTGCCGGAATGATGGGACCTCCCGTGGGTGATGGAATGCCTCCGAACCCGATGGCGCTGGAAGGAATGCCCGGCGGCCCCGGAGGTCTGGGTGGAATGCCTGGTGGCCCTGGAGCCGACACGAACCCGCCTCCTCCGCCGGTCGGCAACGATGTTCAGCCTCCTCCGTCAGATAACGGGGCCAATCCACCTCCTCCGCCGGCTGGCAATGATGTTCAACCTCCTCCACCGGATCAAGGCATTAACCCGCCTCTGCCGCCTCCTGTGGAAGACAAACCTTCGGAGAAGGGGGACATCGTGCTCCGTAGCGCAAAGGTGCCTCCGGCCATGAAACTCGCAAAGCCGCTTGTGATCACGGCGCAGATCTTTAATGAGAATAAAAAAGAGATCAAGGGATGCACCGTGGAGTTCTTTGTCAATGACACATTGAAGGATCAACAGGCCCTGGACCTCAAAGCCAAAGGTCTCAAGGGCGTAAAATTTACTTTTCAGCCCGAAGCGGAAGGCGAGTATGCCTTGAAGTTCCTCTTGAAAGGTCCCGAAGGTTTCAAAGATACGGATGAAAAGAACAATATGATCGAAGATCACATTACAGTGACCTCCGGGAAGATCTCGAAGCCGGGCTTCAAGGAAACTCTCAAAGAGAAGCTAGGGCTTAAAGATAAAAAGAAAGAAAAGATCCTGTCCTCCGGGGGGATGGGAGTTGACGGTAAATTAAGCGAATACAAAAAAGAGACTCAAGACGTTCATGAAGAGGTTCAGGGCGCGGGGCCCGGGATCGTATCGGGTTCTCTTGGGGAGAATCTGCCGGGAGGGGGTGTCAGGCACGCGGCCAAAGCTCGTCCGAGCGCTCAAATTACTACTACGGAAGAAATAAAGGCGGATGTCGCGGCGCAGGGGGCTCTGGTTGAAAGCTCTAAAGAGGAAAAAGAAAGCGAAAAAGTTGTTTCCGGTGAAAAAGCTTCAAAAAAACTTCAAGGCCGGGCCAAGCACTCGGAGAAAAAAGAAAAACCGGGTATCAGGATCATAAAGATCACTCCGGAAGCTGGGGGCGCCGGTCTTCTGATCGCGCACCAGCCCTTGATGGTCTTAGTCGAGGCCGAATCTTCGATGGATCTGGAAGGGCCGTTCGAAGTGACTCTGGAGCTCGAAGAGAAAAAAAACAAGCAAGTCTTTAAAGAGGGCATTGAGCGGCTTGTGAAGGGTTCCAACAGTTTTAAGTGGGACCTGGTACGCGATAGCCAGCCGGGGAAATATATTTTGGGAGTTTCGATCACGCACACCGCCTTGAAGATCAGAGAGAAGAGCACCAAAAACTTTACCGTAAAAAAAGCCTAGGAGAAATTTTGGGATGTCGCTGATGGACTTGATCCAAAAAAGACGGAGTGTCAGGCGGTATGCAGACAAGCCGGTTGCGAAAGAAGACATCCTCAAATGTCTTGAGGCGGCACGGCTCGCGCCTTCCGCGTGCAACTCCCAGCCGTGGCATTTCATCGTGATCGACGAACCGGAACTCCGCAAACGCGTGGCGGAACGGATCTTTTCCGGGGTCTATTCCATGAACAAGTTCGCGAAAGATGCGCCGGTATTGGTCTCGGTCGTTTCAGAAAAACAGAAATTCCTGGCGTCGTTCGGAGGCCAGGTGCGGGATACGAGTTATGCCCTTGTGGATGTCGGGATCGCATGCGAACATTTGGTCCTGCAGGCCCAGGAGCTCGGGATCGGAAGCTGCTGGATGGGCTGGTTCGATGAGAAGGCCTTGAAAGAAGAACTTCGTATTTCCAGGAATAAAAAGATCGATCTTGTGATCGCGCTTGGGTTTCCGGCGGAAGAGAAGGCGACTGTCAGGGAAAGAAGATCCCTAAAAGAGATGAGTTCGTTCAACAGGTATGAGTAGCCGCGCGAAGAGCGTATAAAAAAGGAGAAAATTGTGAAAGAAAAAATGATCCTCGGATTTTTGGTGTTGTCCCTCGCTTTTTTGGCGGGAGCCCCGGCGCTTTGTGCCGAGGGGGATGATTCCATCATCAGCGAAGAGGGACGGGCCAGCGCTTCGGATGCGGGTTCCTCAGGCCCCGTCGAAGAAGTGTTCATGCAGGATGATACCGGCGCATCCGATCCTTCTGAATTTGAAGGCGATTCGGGGAATATGCCCGGTGAAAGGGCTCCTGAGAATCTTCCGATGGCGGATACGCCCGTCGATGCCGGAATGGGTGTTGAGGTCTGATGCTTTAAGCGCGTCCGGACACTTCTCCGGTTTCCGTATTGACGCGAAGGATCGTTCCAACGTCCGCGTAGAGGGGAGCTTGGACTTCCAGGCCCGTTTCAAGTTTTGCTTTTTTAGTGGAACGGCCTGAAATTGAAGCTCCTTTGATCGAGGGGTCGGTCTCCGCGATGGCGAGCTCCACATAAACCGGCAACTCTAATGAAACCACCGAACCGTTCAGTTTCAAGGCCAGTACTTCCTGGTTCTCCTTAAGGTAGAGTTTTTGCTCGCCGAGTTTTTCCGTGGTTAGCATGAATTCCTCGTAAGCCACGTTATCCATGAAGTGATACTCGGAGCCCGTGATGTACTGAAAAACGGCGGGGACTTTTTCCACATCGGGTACTTGGAATTTTTCGCTCGTCTTGAAAGTCTTGTCCTGCACCGAACCGTTCAGGAGATTGCGCACCTTGGCCTTGACCATGGTCGAAGCCCCGCGTGCGGTAGGCGTCGCGAATTTGACATCGAGCACAAAATACGGCTGGCCGTCTACTTCGATATAAAGTTTCTTTTCCAGTTCACCGGCCGAGATCTCTGACATAAAGGATCCTTTCCTGACGTATGAAAACGATTATTTTATTAAAGAAGAATTCCAGCGACATTCTATACGATGCTCAAATAATGGCAAAGGCCTTCCTAGACTTGCCCTCGAAAATCAGCCATAATGACCTCGCATTATCACCTTTCAAACTGCTTTATAAGGAATCCAAGCTATGTTTAAAGTTGCAAAAATGATCTATTTCAATTACGGGCACCGGCTCTTGGGAGACCACGGCAGGTGTTCGCACCTTCATGGCCACAGCGCGCGTGTGGAGATCGAAATGGCAAGCCCCAAACTCAATCCCAAGGGAATGGTCGTGGATTTTTTTGACATCAAGCGGACGATCGGGGAATGGATCGACGGTCATCTGGACCATAAGATGATCCTCTGGACGAAGGACCCTCTCGCGAAAATTCTTAAAAAAGCCGGCGAGCCTGTCGTGCTCGTGGATGAAAACCCCACCGCCGAGATGCTCGCTCAGTGGATCTTTCGGGAAGCACGGCGCATGAAACTTCCGGTTTCCAAAGTCACGCTTTGGGAGAATCAGGATAGCTGTGCGGCTTTTGAAGCCTGAACATTCTCATGTCCAATTCTCCGTTGAATAATTCAAAGATTAATTGGGCTAGTCCTGGCAACCGTTGGTTAGAAGAAAATTGAGGCCAGGACATGTCAAAGATCCTTCTCGTCGGCCCGGCAGGTTGCGGGAAGACGCACCAGCTTCTTGATTCCTTCAAACAAGCTCTTTCGGAGGCGGCCGATCCGCTTGCCGAAGATTTTTTCTTTATTGTTCCATCCATGGAACACACCGAGCGCATCGTTTCGCTTTTGATCCAACGCGGGCTCAAGGGATTCTTTTACAAGCGTGTCACTACGCTTTCGCGTCTTGCCGGGGATCTTTTTCGCGTAACGGATATTCCCGTTGCTTCCAGTTTGACACGCACGATGATTGTCCGGGACCTTGTCCGCGAAAATGCGTGGAATTATTTCAGTGAAGTATGCGAGCGGCCGGGATTCGTAAGGCTCATGGCGCAATTTATTACCGAGCTCAAAGAATCCTGCATTTCTCCCGAGGCCTTTCGCGAGCGGATGAACATGCTTAAAGGTTTTGAGCCAGCCTGTGGCGCAAAATATGAAGCCCTCGCAGACTTTTATGAACAATATGAAACCCAGCTGAAAAGCCGTGGTCTTCGGGACAACCAGGATGCTCTTCGTATTTTCCGGGAGAGGAAAAAGAAATCCGAGTTTCCGACCCCGCGATTCAAGGCGATCTGGGTTGACGGTTTTTTCGATTTCTCGAATTTGCAGTTGGAATATCTCCGGGAGCTTTCGGCTATTACAGAGAACGTTACGATCACGCTTACAAAAGAAGAAGGCCAGGGATCCGAGGATGCTTTTGAAGCTGTGAGACGGACACAGCAGGATCTCGAAAAGTTCGGGTTTAAAGTCCAGTCAAGGGATCTGCAATCGTACCGTACCGAAAAGCCAGCGCTTCTTTTTCTTCAAAAAAATATTTTTTCCCAAAAAACTGCCAAACCGGCGCCGGCACCGGGACAAGATATTATGATACTTAATGCGATCGGGACCGAAGGTGAGATTGAGCTCATTGCCCGCCAGATCCACAAGCTCTACACGACCGGAGATTACCGCTACAGCGATTTTGCGGTCCTGTTCCGCCAGATCCGGCATTACGCGCCGGTCATCACTTCGGTTTTTTCGCGTTACGGAATTCCCTCAGAGATCCATGAACGCGACCGTTTGAAATTCTCTTCCTGGATCGCTGCGGTTGCGTCACTTCTTTCTGTTTTCCGTAATGTCTGGCAGCGGGAGGATGTTTTCGCTTTTTTGAAATCCGGTCATACGCGTCGTTTTGGGAAAGACAAGCCCCATTCTCCATCAAAAAATTTAAAGGCTAATTGGGCCAGTCCTGGCAACCTTCAATCAGAAGAAAATGGATGCCAGGGCAAGATCAAGGACGAAGAGTGGCTCGCGGAATTCGAGCGGCGGTCGTTTCTGGAGGGTGTGACGGGCACACGTGAAGCCTGGTCTGCTGACTGGAAACGGGGAGAGGCGGACAGCCTTATTGAGTTCAATCAAAAAAAGAAAGAAACTCTTAATGCTCTTGTAGAGCTTGAGGGCCAGTTCCGGATGGCGAACACCGCGGAACAGCATGCCCGGATCTTCAAACGGGCGGTGTATGACACCTTTGGGATCCTGCAAATAGACGACCGCTACACTCCTTTTACACGACGGGACGCAGCCTGCATCAAAAGGTTCGAAGCTCTGCTGGATGAAATTCAAAGTTATTTTCTGAAGACAAAAACTTCAGAGATCTCTTTTGAAAGTTTTGCCGATCATTTTTTGGGTCTTGTGGAATTGGACGTTTATTCACTCCACGAGCGTAACAAGAACCGTGTGCAGGTTTACGATGTTTCGCTTGCCCGGCAGAAAGAATATAAAGTCGTGTTTGTGGCGGGTCTTCTCGAGAAAGTTTTTCCCATGCAGATCCGCGAAGATCCGCTGCTTTCGGATTGGGAACGGAAATTGATGAATGGCGGCATGGAACATCCTCTTGCGGAATACCTGCCCCGGCAGAATATCGAAAGATTCTTTTTTTATGTGGCAATAACACGCGCGAAGGAGCGGCTCTTTTTAAGCTGCCCGCATCTTGACTTTGAGGGAAAAGAATCCCTGCCATCGTTCTATCTTGAAGAAGTGAAAGACCTTTTTGACGGTCATGTGCCTGTGATACGTCAGGACCTTGCGCGGCCTTTCCCGGCAGTTGAAGAAGCGGTCACCCGTCGCGAATTGGAAGCCTCCATCGTCGGGGCTCTTCGAAACACGGAAAATTCAGAGAGCGCATTGGAAGAAGCTTTAATCCGGCTTTCCGAAGATACGCGAAGCCGTGAGCGCCTTCTTTCGGCCTTAAGGCCTGTTGAGGCAAAGATCCTGGATGAAAAGATCCTTAAAGGAGGATATTTCAAAATCTCAGAAACGAGTCCTACGCGGCTTGAGACTTATGCTAAATGTCCTTTCCGTTATTTTGCTGACAAAGTCCTTAGTTTAAAAGATGCGGGTGAAGACATTTGCGCGATGCAAAAAGGAAATATCTTGCATTATGTGCTTCAGAGGTGCTTTGGTCCTAACGAAAAAAAAGATCCGAAGGAAACGATCGAGGAATTCATCCGGCGCGAAGTGGAGGAGGGTTTTAAACGGTATCCGATATTATGGACGGAACCGTATCGGGAAGCGCTCGATCGCCGCGAGCTGTTCGAGATGCTTTTGGATTTTATAAGCTATGAAACGGAGCGGCTTAAAAACGCATCTTTTAAGCCGTGTCATGTGGAATATTCCTTCGGTGATTCGGGAGGAAATGATCGGCCGGCTCTCGAGATCGAAGACGGAAAGAAAAAGATCAAACTGCGGGGGCGTGTAGACCGGATCGATGCGGACCCGGACAAGAAGTTCGCGGTTGTGATCGATTACAAACGTTCGTCACAATTCAAGATCGCGAACCTGGAGCTCGGGACCGCACTCCAGCTTCCGCTCTATCTTCTGGCCGCACAAAAACACTTAGGCCTTATACCCCTCGGCGCCGAGATCTATTCCATCCGGGGTCATAGGCGGAGCGGTTTTTACTGCGAAGGGGTTGCGAAAACATTCGAAAAAGAATTTTCCTCCCGGTCTCAGCTTCCGGACGAAATATTCCAAAAAACCCTGGACCGGGCGCTCCTATTTGTCCGGAAATTCATGAAGGAAATCGCATCGTCCGAGATCCCGGTGCAACCCCGGGATTGTGAAAGTTTTTGTCCCTATGATACCGTATGCCGTATTGAGAAATGGAAGTTACCGGTCTTTTTGGAAAAGATCCGTCAAGAAGATGAAAAAGACGGACTGACGAAGAAACGTGAGCTTGTAAAATAGGCTGAGTGCGCTTATGATGATAGTCAGCGCCTTTGTTCTGGAAAAGCAAAAATGGAGCTCAAAAAGCTATGGCGTCTAAAAAAATTCTTGTGGTGGATGATGATCCGGATATTGTAACCGTGCTTGCCCAGCGGCTCACTTCTTCCGGGTATGAAGTTTGTACGGCCCTGGATGGGGAAGACGCGATCGCAAAAACAAAATCGGAAAAACCGGCTCTTATTGTGCTAGATGTTCTTATGCCGAAGTTGACCGGCTATGAGGTTCTCGAAACGATCCGTAAAGAAGATGAGTTGCGGAAGATACCGGTGATCATTATTTCAGCCAAAGGAAGCATGAGGGATTTTTTTACAGACCTTCCGAATGTGGAATTTGTGCCCAAGCCCTATGATCCCAGGGCGCTTTTGTCCAAGGTGGAAAGGCTCCTTTGGGAAAGCGAAAAGCAGAACGCGGATGGTTCCAAACGGATAGTACTTCTTGGAGTCCAGGAATCTCTTACCAATAAGATCCAGATGTCGATCAGTGCGCTCGGCCTTCAGGCTTTTCTTGCATTGAACGAGGAAGATGCCTTCCAGCTGGCGCAGCAGTTAAATCCCGGTAATATCCTGTGCCAGTTCTGGGAAGACGAAAATATTCTTAGCGCTAGAAAGCTCAAGAAAAAACTTGATAGCCATCCTTTGCTTAAAGAGGTACCTTTTTATGTTTATTGCGAAGAAAGGATCGCCGTCGAGGCTCTAAAGGTTTTTGCGGATGGCCGGGTCATTGTCTATCGCGAAAAAGAGGAGCTTTTGAATAAGGTAGGCGAACTTTTTAAGGAAGTATTATAGCGCTCGCTCAAAAGTAATATTGTCGAAGCATTAAACCCGCAGCTGTTTTTCCGCTTCCGCCACATTTAGGTCGGAGGTGGCGCCCTTTTCAAAAAATCTCCCTTTAGAGGCAATAGTTTGAAATTTGCGCAAGCTCCGGGCCGCGAAGTCTTTTATTTCCACGAGGTTATATACCATTTTGAGGAATAAAAGTGACCGATCCCTTCCGGGGAGGATCCGTCAGAAATACAAAAAGTCGGACTCATAATGAGGAATCCCAAGCTTGCCAAACAAGCCAAATGCGGTTAATCTTAAGCTGTGGTGTGGGTTTATTGAAACAATAAAAACAGGATTTTTTAGACATGCCTTCCAAAAAGATTCTCGTGGTGGATGATGATCCGGATATCGTAACCGTTCTCTCACAGCGGTTTCTCTCATCCGGATATGAGGTTTGTACGGCCCAGGACGGAATAGAGGCCATCGCGGTGGTGAAATCCCAAAAACCGGATCTCATTGTGATGGATGTTATGATGCCCAAAATGACCGGTTATGAGGCTTTCAAAAAAATCCGCGAAACGGATGAGTCACGGAAAATCCCGGTGATTATCCTTTCAGCAAAGGGAAGTATGAGGGATTTTTTCACGGATTATAATGGTGTGGAGTTCATGCTGAAGCCGTATGAGACCAAGGCTTTGCTTGCCAAGATAGAAAGACTTCTTTGGCAAAGCGAGAAACAAAACCCGGATGGTTCCAAGCGGGTAGTGCTTCTTGGAGCCCAGGAGGCTCTTCTTAATAAGATCCAATTGTCGATCAATTCACTGGGTTTTCAGACCTTCATTGCCTTGAACGAAGAGGATGCTGTCCATCTCACCAAGCAGCTGAATTCCGGGAATGTCCTGTGCCAATTCTGGGAGGATGGGAGCATTGTTGATGCCCAAAAGCTCAAAGAGAAGCTTGAAGGACATCCCTTGCTCAGTGAAGTGCCCTTCTATGTTTATTGCGAAGAAAAACTTGCGGTTGAGGCTCTGAAAACTTTCTCGGATAAGCGGGTCATTATCCATCGCAACGAAGATGAGCTTTTGAATAAAATAGGCGAGCTTTTAAGCGAGGTATAACGCTAGACTCGAAGTTGTTTTTCCGCGTCCACCACATCCCGGTCGATCAGGTCTCTCGCGCGTCTTGCCTTTGCTTTGAGGCCTTCGGAGGCGTGCGGCGAGTTTGCGATCTCTCTCAGCAACTGGATTACCATCCGGATATAACGAACCAGGCTTCCTTCATCTTCCGAGGTGAGCTTGCAAATATGCTCGAAATCCTTGCCTTGGGTCCAGGCCTCCATGGGTCGGGCCAGATGAAAATAGGGAGGCTTGGTATGAGGCGTGACGCGGAAGTTGGATTCCCACTTGAAGATCATCCGGTGATAATGCTGCGTCATTTTGAGTAACTCCGCGTGATCTTTCCCGAGTCTCGGGGCTTCATCGTTTTTCCGGGGTTCAAAGATCAGTCCCGCCAGAAAGACGTTTAATTTCGCCTCGTCCAGTTGCTCCAGCGCGCCATCCGTGTACATTTCGGTGAGAAGTAGCTCAAACCCGAAGATCGAGGCTGCAAATTCCCCTTTCACAGTGAGAACGCCTTGTGTGTCCGTTGTCCCTTGATCTGTGATGTAGCCCATTTCCTGCAGAAGCGCGAGTTTGTTCTTCAAAAGGTCGAGTCCTTCGTCGCGTTTCCGTTTAGAGGATTGAAAAAAATGGAAGGAACGGGGATAGATCTCAAGGAGTCTGTGTCCGAGCATCTTGTAAAGATTTAGAAGCGTCGCATACGTGGCGTTTAACTGGCTCCTGACGGGTTCCGGTTTTCCGTAAATAATGCGTTCCACTTCCGGAAAAGCGATATCGTTCGGATGAATGCGGCAATAGACAAATCCTTCGGGGTCCATGCCGCGCCGTCCCGCACGCCCCGCCATCTGGAAGAAATCTCGCGTGGTGAGCGTTTTAAATCCCGTGCCGTAGAATTTTTCAAGTTCATCGAAGATCACGGTGCGGGCCGGCATGTTGATCCCCAGAGCGAAGGTTTCGGTGGTGAATATCAGCTTGATCAGGCGGCTCGTGAAAAGCCTTTCGATGACTTCCTTAAGTGTGGGGAGCATGCCCGCGTGATGGTAGGCAATGCCTTGCTCGATCAGGGGGCGTATCTCCTCGGCGGTTTTATCTCCTGCAAGGTCATAACGGGCAAGGAGTTCGTCATAAAGTTTCCGGACCTCGCGGCGTTCTGCTTCTCTCATGAGATCGAAATGCGCGACTTCCCAGGCGAGCGTTGCTGTGCGCTTGCGCCCGAACGCAAAATAGATGGCGGGGAGCTGATCCTCGTTAATGAGATGTTTCAGGATGTCATAAAGCCGGTTCGGCCGGGCGCGTGGCGGTTGGAACCCACGGCGGCGTTCGCGCATGGAAAGCTGCCAATTGTCCCGTTGGAGATAGCCTTCCTTGCGAAGCGATTTCGTGTTAGTAAGGATCTTGCCCTGGCACTGGAAAAGAAAATGGAGGGGGACGGGACGGTGCGTTTCTTCGATCACGGCGATGGGCCGCTCGTGGATCTGCCGGATCCAGGCCGCCAGTTCCTGGACATTGGGGATCGTAGCGGAGAGCGCAAGGATCCGGATCTCGGGTGGGGTGAAAAGAAGGGCTTCTTCCCAGACCGTGCCGCGTTGTGCATCATCCAGGTAATGGACCTCATCAAAAATGACCCAGCCGATCTTTTGAATGCGCTCCGAATTCTCGAAAAGACAGTTCCTGTAGATCTCGGTGGTCATGATGAGCAGAGGAGCTTCGCGGTTGATGGAAACGTCCCCGGTGAGGATCCCGACGGTATCTTTACCAAAATGTTCTTGGAAATCCCGGAACTTCTGATTGCTCAAGGCCTTGATCGGGGCGGTATAGATGACCTGCTCGCCGCGTGAGAGGGCTTTTTCGACGGCTTTTTCGGCAATGAGTGTTTTTCCAGAACCTGTGGGTGCGGAAACGAGAAGGGAATGCTCTTTTTCGATCCACTCGATGGCCTGTAACTGAAACGGGTCCAACTGGAATGACATGTTTGTATTATAGCGTACGATGTAAGGAGTACGGCGAAAAAACAAACATTGTCGCCGTACGCCTTCCGCCTTACGATATTTGTAATTTGCTTTTCTCAGGGAGTGGGGGTACACTACGAAAAATCGCGTCCAATTTTTCCGATGCTAATCCTTAATATCCTATCGTTTCAGGTAAAGAAAGGTGAACCCGGTCTTTCATGAAATCTAAGATCCTTTCCTGTCTGGCCCTTGTGGCCTTCCTTTTTTCCACGATCCCTTCCGGTTTTACCGAGGATATCACTAATGAAATGCAGACCGTCCGTCGCGAAACCCGGAGCGAACAACAGGTCGCTCAGGCCGCGGAAAAATCAAAAGAAAAAGCCGTAGCTGAAAAATACAAGACCGGTGTTACATACGAAGATATCCTTAAAGATCCGGACAATATTGAGTTGAACGCCCGTTATGCGCAGGACCAGATCGCTCGTGGGGAGCTTTTAAGTGCTGCCGCGACGCTAGAACGCATCCTCCTGATCAATCCCGATCTTGCAGATGTTCGGCTTCTTTATGCCGTGGTTTTGTACCGGTTAGATAGCCTGAACGAGGCCCAGAAAGAACTGGATGCTCTCAGGACTGTAACACTTCCGCCTGCAATCCGGGATCAGGTAAGTGATTATGAGAAAAAGATCAAGTCCCGCAAGAGGCGGACCCATCTGGGACTTCGTGAGAGCGTCGGATGGGGTTATGACACGAACCGCAATGCGGCGCCCTCTTCGAAGTTCCAGCTCTTTAATGATACGCCGATTGATCTTACCGGGACGAATACCCGGCGTGCGGACACTCATTTTCTGAACGTCTCCAGTCTGGATGTGACCCATGATCTCGGGTTTCAGGCGGGGCATTCAGTGTTCGGGAACTTCACCTATTTTCTTCAGAACCAGACAAATGTGCATTCACTGAGCCTTGGTTCTTTTCAGTACGAATTGGGAGGGACTTACAAGAGCAAGCACTTTAATTTTACGCCCTCCTTTGTCTCGAGCTATATTTTTCTTTCCAGTGAGAGCTTTTTAAGAACACAGGGGGGGAACTTTCTTTTTGAACGCGATATGACCAAAAAGCTCAAAGCTTTCTATAACTTCCGGATCGAACGGCAGGATTATATGAATATTGCCGAAGACACAAATTCTGCGGAGCGTAAAGGGCCCGAGTTCAGTCATTTTTGGGGAGGCAGCTACATGCTTTCACCGACCATGAAATGGACAAGCAGTATTGGATATTCCGATAAAAAAGCCAAACAGAAATACAATGCCTATGACCGTTTAAGCTTGAACAACACACATACCTGGATCCTTCCGCGCGGTCAGTTTGTGATCAACAATTTTAATGTGTATTTTGATAACTACCAAAGCCCGGAAATCAGCGTTGCGGGCCGTTTCCGGCACGATAAAATGTTCCGCTATCGTGTGACTTATGGCGTACCTCTTACGACGCTTCTGATCGGAAAGATCCTTCCCAAACCGCTTCAGGACATCGGTTTGACTTTTACCTACGAATTTTACCGCTCACTTTCTAATATCACCAATTACAGTTATACTAATAATAAGCTTGAGGGACTTCTCACCAAACGCTTGGAGTTCTAGGCCATGAAAAAGGTTATTTTCTGGTTTTTAGTATTCCCCCTTCTTTTTATACCAGTTGTTTTTGCTCAGATGCCGCTCAATGTTCCCGCAGTGCCATTGCTGTCTTCCCGATCCTTTGAAAAAATCGGAGTCGTGGCGGCCGCCCAAGGCCAAGTGGAACTTAAGACCCCGGGTCAGGTCGGGCGCATTGCTCAAAGCGGTCAGCCGGTTTTTATGGGCGATGAAGTAAAAACCGACGCAAAGGGACATCTCCAGATCCTGCTTCTGGACGAGACTGTCTTCACGATCGGCCCTGATAGCGCGATCATCATTGACAAATTTGTCTACGATCCGAAAAGCCACGAAGGCGAGATCAAGGCGAGCATTACAAAAGGTATTTTCCGCTACGTATCCGGAAAGATCGCAGCCAAGAGGCCTAACAACGTTACACTGAAATTGCCCGCAGCAACTATCGGATTTCGAGGAACCATTGTGGCCGGTTCGGTCGGTACAGATGGCCAAGGGGTCGCCGCTCTTTTAGGGCCGGGGGATAACAATGATTCCGGCGAACGGACCGGAAGTTTTACGATCAATGGAGACAAAGGGGGCCGGGCGGAAGTGAACCGCACGGGCTTTGGCGTGGAAATGGGTGCCGGGGGAGAGCTTTCGGGCGTATTCAAACTTTCCTCAGATCAGGTGAACGGACTTACTCAGGGGCTTATGCCTCTCCAAGGGCAAGGGAATGGTCCGCGCGGACCGGATGGTGGAGAAGGAGGTCCGAGGCCCTTATTTTCGGGCGGAGAAAACATGGGAAAACTGTCCGGGGAAATGCGGGCGGGAACTTTCCAGAACGGAAAATTGACGAATTTGTTTGGCATGCTTCTTGACAGAATAGACGACCAGTCCAACCAGGTGGCCCAGGATTTTTCCTCCAATGCTCCCGTGCGGCCGGATACCACCAAAATCGCTGAATTAATGCGGCTTGTCAGCGGGATCTATCATTATTCCGCCTCGGGGAATTTGTTTTCAAGTTCCGGCAGTAATGTCGGCAGTATTTCCGCTTCGTGGGACCTTGTGATCAACCAGAATCGGGTTGTGATGGGAGGGGGCAGTTCTTCGGTGACGGTCTCTGGCTCAGGGGGATATCCGTCTGAAACCGCTTCCATCAGTCCGCTGAATCTTACGAACAAGATCGACGCGGTCATGCATCAGGGGGCTACCGGGAATTTTCAGAGCATCGACATTGCTTTAAAAAATGTTAACGGCGTGATCGGCGGGAATGGGACTGTCAACGTGCTTTATAGTAACGGCAGTACTTTGAACAATACGCATGGACAAGCAAGTGGCCCTCGTTCCCCGGGAGCTTCTTCGTAAAATTCGGAGGCATTGAGATGAAAAAACAATTTTGGGTCATGGCATTTGTTCTTACCGGTTTGATCATTGCGGCAAGCGGTCTGTCCGCCGGGACATCGGATCCGGTCCAGGCGGGAGTTGCGGCGGCGGTAAAAGGCGATGTTAAGGTTACGCCGCCCGCGGATAAAGCCCCGCATGTACTCAAAAGCGGGGACAAAGTATTTATGAGCGATAAAGTCGAAACGGGAACGGATGGCCAGTTGCAGATCCTGCTTCTGGACCAGACAGTTTTCACCTTGGGGCCTCTAAGCGCGATCACAGTCGATGAATTTGTATATGACCCTGCTAATGATGACGGCAAAGTGAAGGCGAGTATGCTGAAAGGGATCTTCCGGGTCGTCTCCGGTAAAGTAGCGCATAAAAAACCGGAGAACATGTCGGTCGATCTTCCGGCCGGTTCGATCGGCTTTCGTGGTACCAATGTGGCCGGGATCATTGACGGGAATAAATCAACGATCGTTCTGCTTGGTCCGGTGGGCGCAGGGCGGATTTATGTGACCAATATCGTAAATGGCGAAGTCGTGGGTGTGGATATCGATCAAGCCGGGAACGCGACTATCGTCGACGGGCCCAATAGCGCGCCGGTGGCTGTGTTCCAGGTCTCGGAAGCCGATCTTTCAAGGATCGCCGGAGCACTCGGTCAGCAAATGTCAGGGGGCGGTGTTTCCGATTCGGGGACAGGTGCGACAGGGATCCCTACCGACACCACTGGCCAGGATGCCGGAAGAACCGTGGATACCCAGCAACTACTCAATCTTTTGAACACGGTGGATAGTCTAAATCAAACGAGTACCACCACAGCTCAGGATCTGGCCCATCAAGCTGCGCAAAATTCCGCAAATGACAGTTCGAGTAGCAGTTCGAGTAAAGATAACTCGAATAATAGTCCCGGTGGCGGTCAGTACGCAGTTAACTCAATTAATTCAGGACAATAATCTGCGGGTGGAATTATTTTGAATCCGCGATAGTGACGCCGTCCCAGGTCACATGAGGTGGGGTTTTCCGGTAGGCCCGGATGCGCGAAGCGTAAACCTCATAAAGCGGGTCAAGTTCCACCCTTGGGATTTTAATCCTCAAGCATTCTTCCAGGGCTTCTTCGGCATTATCCCATTGTTGTTTCCGGTAAGCCGCAAGCATCTGTTCGTGGCGCATCGCGAGCGTTTTGAAAGTGGCGTCCTCTTGAAGGCCCTGTTCTCCCAAAAGCGCGAAGATCTTGACGGGCTTTGTCTTTCCCTTGACGCGGATGAGATCGATCTCAAGTGAAGAGAATTCTGGCGCGGCGGCGATGGTATTTTGTCCCATAATGGCCGTTACGCCATAATATTTGGAAAGCCCCTCGATCCTGGAAGCCAGGTTCACTTCATCACCAAGTGCCGTATAATCAAAACGTTGTTCAGAACCCATGTTGCCGACGCAGGCATTCCCGGTGTTGATACCGATCCCGACGCGTATTTCTTCAAAGCCAGGCGTGGTTTTAAGGAATTCCTGCATATCCAAGGCCGATTGGCATGCGTGCGGTGCGTGGTTTTTATCCTCGAACGGTGCGTTCCAGAAGGCCATGATGCAATCGCCCATATATTTGTCGATCGTGCCGCCGCGCTGAAGGATGATATCGGTCATGGGCGTGAGAAAGCTGTTCATGAATTGCGTCAGCTCTTCCGGTGTGAATTTTTCCGCGATCCCGGTGAAATTGCGGATATCCATGAAAAGGAATGTCATGGGACGTATTTCGCCGCCGAGTTTAAGCTGTCCGGGATTCTTGGCAAGTTTTTCGACAAGTGCGGGAGAGAGATAACGGCCAAAGGCGCCGCGGATCTGTCCGCGTTCCCTTTCCGTCCCGAGAAAATTCAAAAAGGACGATGCCAGATAAATCCCGAAAATGGCGAGGGATGGAAAAAATGGATCGACCAATTCGTTACGTTGGGTGAAAAAGTACCAGGAGAACCCGACGGCCAATCCGATGCCTGCGAGGCCCAGTACAGCAGAACGCACGGCCCCGGCTTGTGGGAGGATCAAGATCAAGAAAAGCCCTAAAACTAGAAGATAGATATTTTCCATGGCGAAGGCGTGGTGGGGCCGTGTCAGATAATCGCGCAGGTATATCTGTTCGGCGATTTGAGCGTTTACCTCGACTCCTGCGGCCATACCATTTAAAGGTGTGGAACGGAGGTCTTTCAATGCTGTAGCACTTGTGCCGACGAAGAGGATTTTTTCCTTCAATTCCTTTAAAACACTGTCATCCGAAAGGACTTTCCACGCAGGGATGAACCGTTCTGGTTTGTGGCCTGTATCATAAAGCCAGATCCTGCCACGAGGGTCGGTGGGGATGTCGAGGAGCCCGACTCTGACTTGGGTGATGCCGTTACTCTGGCCCCAAGATGTTTGACCTCTTGCGCCGGCCAGTGTGATGATATAGTTGGAAGCCTCCTGATAGACCCGCATGGTTTCGAGGGCCAAAGAGAAATAAATCGAATCATGTAAACAATAAAGAGAGGGGATGTTGCGGATGGTGCCGTCCCATTCGCTAAAGATTGTGAAACAGCCGGCCCCTTTCGCGGCTCGTCCCAAGATAGGGAGGTTAACAACCGCGCCTCTGTACTTTGGTTCGATATAATCCTGGGCTCTGTCGTCCAAGTTCCCGCCGCGCTGTCCCATGCCTGCTTTCGATACGGGAACCTTTGCGTTGGGTTCGTTTGTTAGCGAAAAAGCCAGGACCACGGGGGCTTTGGCAATGGCTTCAGAGAATACTTTGTCGTGGTCCGGGATCTTGTCGAGCTGAGCGCGTAAAAGATCGCTTGTTGCGCCTTCTCCCAACAAGGGAAGTATGTTCTTTGGAGAAGTGCGGTCGGGTTCAGGAAAGACCCCGTCAAAAGTGATGACTGTGGCGTCGCCCGCGTCAAGGCGGGAAACGAGTTTCGCGAGGATCGTCCGGGGCCACGGCCATTGGCCCAGTTTTTCCAAGCTTTCGTCATCGATGTCGATGATACGTACCGGAGTATCCTTGTAAACGCGGGGTTTAATCCGTTGGAAAAAATCAAAAAATATAGCGCGGAAGGGTTCAAGCTTCTCTGGAAAATTGAACTGGATCGTAAACACACTGAAGAGGATCAAAGCAGGGATGATGTAAGAAAGTACTTTTCGCATGGGGGGATTATAGGGAGAATTTGTTGTGGCGACAAACATTTTTGTGACGCACAGTCTTTGCTTTGGCTATGGCTGGTGGAGAGTGCCGTGATTGATCCTGAAACAAAAAACCCATGATTATTTCCCCGAAATGGATAAACTATCCTTGCCCGAGGCTTGATTTTTTAAACGATCGGCAAGGACAGTTTTATTAATCCGCGAGCTGTGTTGCGGCAAGCGGTTGAGGAATTTTTAAAAGGAGGAAGCGGGAAGTGAAAAATATCAAGGTCATGCTCAACGAAAAAGATATGCCAAAACAGTGGTACAACTTGGCCGCGGACCTGCCGACACCGATGCAGCCGCCTTTGGGGCCGGACGGACAGCCCATCTCCCCCGACATGCTCGAGAAAGTGTTCCCCGGGAATCTGATCGAGCAGGAAATGAGCACCGACCGCTGGATCGATATCCCTGAAGAAGTCCTGGAGATGCTCTATCGCTGGCGTCCCGCGCCGCTCAAACGGGCGGTCTATCTTGAGAAATATCTGAAAACTCCCGCGCGCATTTATTACAAGGATGAAAGCGTAAGCCCTGCCGGCAGTCACAAACCCAATACCGCTGTGGCGCAGGCCTGGTACAACAAACAGTTTGGTATTAAAAAACTAACGACCGAAACCGGTGCCGGCCAATGGGGAAGCGCGATCGCCTTTGCATCCCAACTTCTGGGCCTTGAGTGCAAGGTTTTTATGGTTCGTATCAGCTTTGACCAGAAACCCTTTCGCAAGAGTCTGATGCGGGTTTGGGGAGCGAATTGTGTCGCGAGCCCGAGTCATGAAACACAGGCCGGCCGAGAGATCCTGAAAAAAGATCCTAAAACCCCCGGAAGCCTCGGCATTGCGATCAGCGAGGCCATTGAAGAAGCTGTGGGCGATCCGACCGGAAAGACACGTTATTGTCTCGGGAGCGTGCTCAATCATGTGATGCTCCATCAAACCATCATCGGTCTTGAGGCGAAAAAGCAACTTGCTTTGGCCGGGGAAAAGCATCCGGATATCGTGATCGGATGCGCAGGCGGCGGAAGTAATTTTGCCGGCACTTCATTCCCGTTCATTTGTGACAAGATCCATGGAGCCAAGATCAAGATCATTCCTGTAGAACCGACGGCGTGCCCGACCCTTACGCGCGGGCCCTTCAGCTACGACCACGGCGATGTGGCGAAAATGACGCCGCTTCTTCCCATGCACACGCTCGGGCATACTTTTATCCCCGAACCGATCCATGCCGGAGGTTTGCGGTATCATGGAATGTCACCACTTGTGAGCCAGTGTGCGGTGGAGGGATTGATCGAGCCTCGTGCGATCGACCAGATCAAATGTTACGAAGCCGCGATCCTCTGGGCCCGGACGGAAGGCGCGATCTGTGCTCCGGAAACGAGCCATGCCATTGCCTGTACGATCGATGAAGCAATCCAGGCCCGCGAAGAGGGGAAAGAGAAGTCGATCCTTTTTTGCTACAGCGGGCATGGGCTCATGGACCTCTCCGGCTATGACAAGTATTTGAACGGAGATCTGAAGGAATATTCTTTGCCGGATTCTCTTTTGCAGGAAGCGATCTCTACGATCCAACATCATCCTAAACCTTCCACTCGGAAGACGGGGAAATGGTGAAAAATCTAATAGGTTCGATCCTTTTTTCATCTCTGTTTTTGGCCGGATGTTCCGCCCCGACGGATATCAATATTCCTTCGCTCCCGAAGGACCATCCCGCTAACAAATTCTATCAGGCCGCCCAGCAGGGGATGCTTTCGGACAAGGTCTGTCGCGACAATCAGGGAGATCCGGCGATCCCGGCGGGTAAGATCCAAAAAGGCGAGGGTTATACGAAAACCGGAGAGCTGACGGCCGGTGTTTTTCATTTCTGTGACAATACAACCGGAAAAAAATACCTGGGTGTTTCCTTCCTTCAATACAGCGGTTTCCTCCAGGTCCCCAAGGTTTGCGCTTGGGAAGAAAAAACAGGGGATAAGGTTTAGCGTCTAGTGGATAGAAAAATCATCCCTAAAATGATCGTCTTCTCTAAGACTCAAAATCCTATTCACCAACTCTATTTAAAACTCGGGTTTTTTCTCATTTAACGCGGGATCTTGAGACACGTCGTTGTCTTTTACCGGATTTTCTTCGGGCAAATCAAGATCGTTTTCGACCGGTAACACTGCCTCTGAACCTTCAAGCTTGTTCTGGGGCAATACCGGTAGTTCCTCAGGTTGATCGATACTTGCAGGGGATGTTGCCGGCGAAGGAGCCGGAGTGGTCCGGAAAAATTGCGCCCATTGAGAAAAGGCCAGGGCGATGAGGAACAAGACCACCGCTATCATGAGATGAATAGGTTTTATATCCTTCATAAAATATTCCTTCTTTTATGCGTTAAGTTTCCCTGACCATGCGAAGTTCGGGTTTGATCGGAAGCCCCGGCGGACGGTAATATTTAAGATTAGGATCATAAACGTAAGCACGGTCCAGCGTGTAGTTCGAGGTGTTTCCCATTCCATCCACGATCAAATTGCCGAAGTGGCGAAAATGACCGGCATATTTATCTTCCGGTCTGTAGCCTTTTCTGGGATCCGCGTTGATAGCCGCCAGACTGTAGGTTGTATTGTAGTTGGAATCAATGGCCAGATCGTTCGAGTGGCTGCTGGTTTTGTCCGCATAAATGATCCCGCTTACTTCCAGGCTCTCCGGACGGAAAAAGGCCTGATCCTTGGCCATGAAAGCCGCGGAATTCTGTGCGGAGCAGTAAGAACTGTTGCCCGCGTACCGGACATTTCCGTCAAAAACAATATCATCCGAGGCGACAACGGACACGCGGCCTGCGATAGTCCCTTTGACGTGGGCACTGCCTTTATTGTAGAGAATTGCGCTGGCCGGCAACGTGAACTCGTCGGTCTTGTCTGAGCTATTAGCGGTGTTGTACTTGCTTTGGGTGTCATAAACGGTTACTTTGGTTTGGGTCCCGTCGGCGCTGGGCGAAAAAACAAAATAGCGTTCCGCTGTCGTAGTTCCATAACCCTTCTGGTTGACTATTTCAGAATTGTGGGTTTGATAAAAATTCAGATCCACCGTGTCTAAAACTTCTTCCCGGCGGGCATCCATGTTGTAGGATTTCATGGCGTCGATTGTTTTTAAAAGATCATGCCGGTCGGTGTAATCGCTCGTGTTAATAATCCCGTTCCCGTCGCGGTCGGCATCATCGCTGAATCCGTCAGTGACGGTGAGACTCCCGTTGATGCCGTCATTCAGGACATGGCCTTGGGTATCCCATGCGAACCCTCCTACATAGGTGTCTCCGTGAATGGTATTGGAACTGCTTCCGCTGATAAAATTCTCCGCGTGGGTGTCTCCGTAGATGTGGATGTTCGATCCCGAAAAATCCAGATTATTGGTGTAATACAGTTCAGCCCGGTCGTTCGGATTCGCGGGGACCCCCTGGGGATGCAAGCCATCGTTCGTTCCCATGACCAGATTGTTCCCGAGTCCGATAGTGGGAGTGTTCGCGTACATAAGATATTTTGAAAGATTGGACTGAAGGAAGATTCGACCCTCTAGTTGACGTATTTCGTCGTTTACCGTCGCGGTCGCTTTGACAGTGACCCAATCGGTCTGCTCCGAATCGAAAAACTCTGCGTGAAAAGATCCCAAAGGGATCGCGGTAACCGATGCGAAAGATTCGTCTCCGGTAAGAGGAATCCTTTTTTTATCGATGGATCCTGTGAAGGCGGTTGCAGGCTGAGCGATCTGGGCCAAAGCTTTCTGCAGTCCCGCTTCGGCGGTCGCGTAGGCCTGGGCTCTTGTGATCTCGCGTTCAATATGGCGTGATTGCGAATGAACCGAACTGAAAGCCACAGCAGAAACGATCAACACTACCAGGGATGTCAGATAAACGCTGATCAGGGCAAATCCCCTCTGGTCCTTCAATAGATTCCTGTTACGACGTAGCCTTTGGGTCATGGGAGGTTATCCTCCGTTCCTTAACATAACATTTCCATTAAACGTTGTTTGATAAGTTCTTGCATCAGCACCTTTCTGACCGATGAGATCCGCTTTTCCTATCGTCAGAAGAATGCTGTAACGCTTGGCGCTGATTTGCGAGATCTCGAATTTCAGGACATCTTGCGGGACGATAATATCAGTCGCAAGAACAGTGCCGTTTGCAGCGGTAAGGATTTCCCGAAGAAGTTGGCCGTTGACGACGCGGTATCGCACCCATCCGTTCAGCCAGGACTGGTTCTGGGGCTCTCTTACAACCCGGTAAGCGCCCCATTCCACGGTTTGAGTAAGTGTTGTTTGGACGACATCTTCGTCATTGTCCCAATCGACGGGGACTTGGAATGTGATGATGCTGTTATTGTTAGCATCCAGAACGGGCGGGATCAGATGACTTTGATCGGGCGCAGGACTGCTCTCAAGGATCTCTCTTCCGATGGAACGGAGCAGCTGCATCCCGCCTTGGTTGATGCCGGCATTCAGGGTCTGCATGCGTAAAATAATATTAGCAGAAGAAATAGTGGAGAATAAAGCGAGGGCAAGGAGAGAGAAAAACAAAGTGGCGATCACAACGTCCGCCAAAGTGAAACCCGCTGTATTTTTCCAAGGCCAGTTTTTCGGTTTCATTTTTTTTCTCATAAGATCCTCTTCAAAAACGGCTTCTTATCGTGCTGATCTGAAGTTGCTGCAATCGGTTCATAGCCCCTCGCCAGGATACGGTGACCGTGATCGTGGCGAAGTCAACGTTCTGCAAATTCTGAGGGTTGATCTGGATTGTTACCGCACCCTGATTAAGATCCGCAGGGATTAAAGTCGCTGTAGGGATATTGGGGACTTCGGTCAATGCGGTATCCTTGATCGTTTCGAGCACGGATTGGGCTGTTTCGAGTGCGAGCAGACGTCCTTTGTTGTCTTCCGACATTTGAGCGGCTTTGATCAGAAGCTCTCCGGAAGAAACGACGACAAAGGCAAGAATACAAAAAGCAAAGAGCAACTCCAGAAGAAGAACACCTTTTTTATTTCTAAGCAACTCCATTTTCATCGAACCTTTTCTTTCCGGGATCCTTTACGCCTATCCCTACTACAAGTATAGGTCTATGCCAGGTTTTATGCAAGATTGTTTAAGGAGTAAAAACATTCATTTTTGTCTTAAAAAGTCCTTTTTATAGCAATATTGATCATTTTTTGAGATTTTCTCAGGAACCATAGATCACCGCACAAGCGATGGAAAAATCACACGGCTATGGTTTTATTTTTAGAATGGGAATTGGATTTTTTAGAATGACACCTTGGGGCGAACTCTGCTGTATATCTCTGGATTATTGGCCATGAGATTTTGTATACTGTTAAAAGTTCCAAGTGTTGCTTCCAAACGAAAAGGGAACTCATGGTAAATGCTTCCTTTCTAACCGAGATCCTTCTGGTCCTTTTGATGGCCACGGCGGTTGCCGTTATCTTTGAAAGGTTCCGCCTTCCGACGATCTTGGGGTTTCTTTTGACGGGCGTGATCATCGGGCCCCAGGGCCTCGGTGTTCTTTCTGATAATGCCCATATCCGGATGCTGGCGGAGCTCGGAGTAGTACTTCTCATGCTCACGATCGGGCTGGAGTTTTCCGTCGAACGTTTACGGGGCATGCAGAATATCGCCGTGATCGGCGGGACATTGCAGATCCTGATCTCGATCGGTATCTCTCTGGCCTTCGGTTGGTGGCGCGGTTGGACTTTTTACGAAGGATTCTTTCTGGGCGCGGTCATCGCTTTAAGTTCCACGGCGATCGTCCTGAAATACTTGATGGACCGCGGCGAGATCGATTCGCCCCACGGCCGCGTCGCGATCTCGATTTTGATCTTTCAGGACCTTGCGGTCGTACCCCTCATGATCTTTCTTTCGGCCTTCGGACAATCCATGGGCTCGGTAGGTATGGCTCTCGGACTTGCATTCTTTAAAACGGTCCTGCTTCTGGCCGGCGCTTTTGTTTTTTCCCGTTTTCTTCTTCCGCAACTTCTTTACCGTATCTCCGCATTCCGGAATCGCGAGATCTTTTTCCTTTTTTCGGTCGTGGTGTGTCTGGGTATGGCATGGGGAAGCGGCGCTCTCGGGCTTTCCATGGCCATCGGTGCGCTCCTGGCAGGTTTCATGTTCGCGAACACCGGTTTTTCACACCAGCTGATCGGGGACATTATCCCTTTTCGCCATCTTTTCGTAAGCATTTTCTTTGTCTCGATCGGGCTTTTGTTCGACATTCATTTTTTCCTGAATCATATCTTCCTTGTACTCTCGGTGGTGGGCTTCGTGCTCTTCATCAATTTCGTTATCATGACGCTTTTGATCATGGCCTTTGGATTCCCGCCCCGCATTGCGGTAATTACGGGGATCATCCTTTCGCAAATCGGGGAATTCTCGTTCCTCCTGATCGAAATGGCACGCGGGTCAGGGCACATTACACCCGAGCTTTACCAGGTCCTTCTTTCAACGGCGTTCATGACAATGCTGATGACGCCGCTCCTTTTTGCGTCGATCCCGTTCGTCCTGAAGGTCCTGAGCCGGTTTCTGATCTTCGGCGTGCCGCCCGGGAACTGGACCAAACCGGACCGCACACTTTCTTCCCTCACGGGGCATGTGATCCTCTGCGGGTTCGGGCCCACAGGGCAGGATCTGGCTACGGCTTTTCAGGAAGAAAAGGTCCCGTTCGTGATCATTGAGATGAATCCGGTCAAGATGCGCGCGGCCAGGAAAATGCATATGAAAGCCATTTACGGAGATGCGGCTAATCAAGAGGTGCTGAAAAGAGTCGGGATCAGACGTGCCCGGGCGGTCATCGTGAGCTTTCCCGACCCTCTTGGCATCACGCAGATCATCCGCGTGGTGCAGGGCCTGAACCCCGATGTAACCCTTGCGGTCCGGACGCGTTACGAGGGACAGATGCCGCGGCTTTACGAACTGGGAGCGGATATTGTGGTCACGGAAGAATGGGAAGCGAGTCATGAGCTGAACCGTCTGGTCCTTGGGCAATTGAATATCCCCAAAGAGAGGATCGAATATCATCTCGGCCGTATTCACGCGCGCAAGGAGATCGCAGTCGAAGAAGCGATTTTCCAGCGCACCGGTAAAACATCTGTCCCGGGAAAAAGATCAGTGGTAAATTAATAGGCCTTTGAAGCATGGTTTTTGAGGGTTCCGAAATTTAAGCGATCTTGAATTTTAAGGAGGCTCCTATGAAAATCTTGGTAAAATTAATTGTAGGTCTCGTTGTGGTGCTGGTGGTGCTGGTTCTCGCGCATAATATCGTGGTGAAGGCGGCGGTGGAAACGGGTGTGAAAATCGTGACCGGGATGCCCTTAAATATCGGCAAGCTGGATCTTAATTTGTCGAACACGCTCGTGGACATTGAAGCCCTTGTTATCAAAAATCCGGCCGGTTTTCACGACACGGAGCTGGTCGACATTCCCAAGATTCTCGTGGACTATAACTTTTCCGATGTTCTGAAAGGGAAAGTCCATCTCGAAAATATCGAGTTTGATATGAAGCAGTTCACGGTCGTGAAGAACGAAAAAGGGGAGCTCAATCTGGACCGGCTGAAAGCGCTCCAAGGGACTCAAAAACCATCCGCTCAAATGCCAAGGACAGAGTCGAAGGCCCCCGCGAAGGCGATACCGATCGAGATCGACATGATGCGTCTTAAGATCGGCAAGGTCGTTTACATTGATTATTCTAGCGGTCAGCCTTCGACCAAGGAATTCCGGATCGATCTCGATCAGAGCTATCAGAACATCACGGACCTTAACAGCGTTGTGCGTTTGATCGTCCTGAAGGCCATGATGAGTTCCGGGATCTCAAATCTCGTGAATTTCGATATCGGGAGCCTTGAAGGGACCCTCACAGGAGCTTTTAGTACTTCCACAAAATTGGCAGCCCAGGCCGCGGCAAAAAGTCTGGACACTTTGAAGACCGCGGCAAGGGACCCAAGCGCGATCGCAGACCAGGCTGAAGGAGTGTTCAAGGGGACTAGCGACGCCGTCGGAAGTACAGCAAAAGAAATGGCTGGCGGCGTTAAAAATGTTGCAAGTAGTCTCAAGAAGTTGAACCCTTTCAGCAAGAGCGAATAAGGTTTTTAGCTTTATGGCAAATCGGGAAAAAGAACTTAAGACACTTCTCTGTATTACGCATCAGATCAATACGGGTCTGACAGTCGAAGAGGTTCTGGATTATGCCTACAAGACCCTGCACGTGATCATTCCTTACGACCGGATCGGGTTCTCACTTTTGGAAGAGAACGATACGGTCCTCCGGGCCTATTGGGCATGTTCAAAAGCATCTGTGATCAGGATCGGAAAAGATTACTCCGCAGCTATGAAAGGCAGCAGTCTCGAAAAAGTTCTCCAGACCCGGGAGCCGCGAATTCTGAATGATCTGGAAGCTTACCTTAAGGACCATCCGGATTCAAAGTCCACAAGAGACATTGTGGAAGAGGGAATGCGCTCGAGTCTGACATGTCCCCTGATCGCTTCCAGGAAGCCCATCGGTTTTCTCTTCTTTTCAAGCAGGGAGCCCCATAAATATCAGAGCGCGCATGTGGGGCTTTTCCGGGAGATCGCCGGTCAGATCGCTTTGACGCTTGAAAAAAGCCGGCTTTACGAACAAGTAATCCGTCTTAACAACTTGAAGAACAAGTTCCTCGGGATCGCAGCGCATGATCTTCGCAGTCCCATCGTGATTATCAAGGGTTATTCGGATCTTCTTGCGAACGATTTCATGGGGGACCTTGATGAAACCCAGAAAAAAACGATCCAGGTCATTGTCAAGCATTGCGAAAAAATGCTTGCTTTGATCAATGATCTGTTGAATGTTAGCGCGATCGAATCGGGAGTTTTGGCGATGGACCCAAAGGAGATCGATCTGGCGGCTTATCTGCAAGAAAAGGCTCAAGACGGCGCTCTTTTGGCTAAAGCCAAATCGATCGAATTCGTCCTGGAGATCCCGGGAAGTCTTCCCAAGGTTTCGATGGATCCCCACCGCATCGATCAAGTGATCAACAACCTTGTTACAAACGCGATCAAATTTTCAAAACCCGGAAAACGGATCGTCCTTCGGGCCGTTCTTTTGGACGGTGCGGTTGCGATTTCGGTCATAGACCAGGGGCAGGGTATTCCCCCTGAAGAGATCTCAAAAATGTTCCAATATTTTGGCCGGACCAAGGTCCTTCCCACTGCCGGTGAAAAAAGCACCGGACTGGGACTCGCGATCGCTAAGCGCATGGTGGAAGCCCATAGTGGGAAGATCGGGGTCGAAAGTCAGCCGGGCCAAGGCTCCACATTTACCTTCACACTTCCCGTAAAACATCCCTGAAATGATCAGCGTCGAAATCAAGGCCCGATGTTCTGATCCTGCCCGCATTCGCGGGATACTTAAAGCCCGCAAGGCGCGTTTCAAAGGTCTTGATCATCAGATCGATACATACTTTCGTGTCCCCTCCGGCCGGTTAAAACTTCGCGAAGGAAATATCGAGAATGCTCTCATTTATTACAAGCGCGCGAATCAAAAGAACTCCAAGAAATGCGATTCGGTCTTATGGAAGCCATGCGAACATAGGGGGGAGGCATTGGGTGACTGCCTGTCCCCTATGCGTTCACTTAAGCAGATTCTGAAAATGGCATGTGGCGTTCTGGTCGTGGTCGATAAAAAGCGTGGGATCTATTTCATCAAAAATGCCAAGTTTCATATCGATCGCGTGAAAAAACTCGGGGATTTCGTGGAAATAGAAGTTTTTGGTCCTGCCCAGGCGGCGGCAAGGCTCAGGAAGCAATGCGGATTTTTTCAGAAACTTTTGGGGATCCAGACAAAACATCTCATCGCGGATTCTTACAGTGATCAGATCCTTAGGAAAAGTCGCCGAGCCTGACCGGCAACCGTTTGGATCCCCATGTCCCGGGTTTGGATCCAAAAATCCCGGCGCAGACAGTGCCGCAAAACTTACACGAGCCGTTTTCCTTTAAATTCCATTCGGTGAGTTCATACCAACTCCTCCCGATCAGTTTTTTCCTGCAAGAACGACAGTAAGTGGTTTCTCCTTCGGGGTCTTCGGCGTTTCCTGTGTAGCAATAGTGAATACCGTTTGCCCGTGCGATTTCCCGGGCTTTGCAGAGTGTTGCGACAGGTGTCGGCGGAACATCGAGGACCTTGTAGGCAGGGTGGAATGCCGTAAAATGAAGGGGAACATCGCGCCCCAGATTTTTTACGATCCAGGATGTCAGGGACTGCAGTTCTTTTTCGGAATCATTCAGACCCGGAATGAGGAGCGTGGTGATCTCGAGCCAGGTCCGGGTCTCTTTTTTGATATAAAGAAGTGTTTCAAGTACCGGCTGAAGTGCGCTGTCCGCATATTTCTTGTAGAATTCTTCCGTGAATCCTTTGAGGTCCACGTTTGCGGCATCCATCCATTCATAGAATTCTTTTCGTGGTTCGGCACACACATAACCTGCTGTTACAGCAACCGTCTTGATCCCGAGTTTGCGGCATGCCTTGGCCGTGTCCACGGCGTATTCGTGGAAGATCGCGGGTTCATTGTACGTGAAAGCCACACTTTGGCAGTGGAGTGTCTCGGCGGTTTTTGCAATAAGCTCGGGCGAAGCGGAATCTGCGAGGGTGTCCATTTCCCGGGAATGGCTGATGTCCGCGTTCTGGCAGAATTTGCAACCCAGGTTGCAACCGGCCGTGCCGAAGGACAGGACCGGCGTGCCGGGGAAAAAATGAAAGAGAGGTTTTTTTTCGATCGGGTCGACGCAAAATCCACTGGACCGGCCGTAGGTTGTCAGCACGATTTGACCATTCTGACAAGCCCTGACAAAACAATACCCGCGTTGTCCCTCTGCGAGCTTGCAATGGCGAGGGCAGAGATCGCACTGGATGTGTCCCCCCGCGAGTTTGTGCCAATATTTCGTCAGAATAATCGGGTCCATAACGGTTCTATTCTGCACCAAATTATGATGGTTTGCATGTGAGAAATGAATAGAATAGTGGGGTCAGGTCAATAATACGGTGTTAAGAGATCAAGGGAGGATTTAAGATGAAAAAGATGTTCGGGGTGTTCATGGTGGTTGTTTTTTGCGGTACGCTGCTGGGGGCGGTGAACCTTTATGCAGAAGAAACTGCCGATTCTACGTTAACAGGTTTGAAAGAGGAGTTGGCAGCGGACAAGCAAGCGGTAGTTGCAGAGAAAGATACCATAAAAGCGAATGCTCAGACGGCCCACTCGGAAGAAAAAAGCCTTAAGGAGCAAATCAAGGCTGCAAAAAAGGCGGGGGATAAGGAAAAAGCCAAGGAGCTTCGGGCACAGCTCAAAGCAACGCATCAGGCAAATGTCCAACAGAAGAAGGAAGATAAAACAACGTTACAAGTCGCTAAGAAAGAAGTGCGGGAAGACAAGAAACTGCTTCACAAGGAACGGAAGGCAGTCCGTACGGCGCGACGGGCTCAAAGTTAACGGTCGAGAAACGGATTTTCGTCAAAAAGGGACAGGCGTTCATTTCTTGCCTGTCCCTTTTTATTTCGGGTGTCTCAAAGAATAAAATGAAAAAGAGAAAGCGTGGCGATGATCCACATGGCGGGCGAAATGTCGCGGAATTTCAGACGTACCGTCTTGAAGAGCACATAGCTCAGGAATCCGAATGCAAGCCCGGCAGCGATCGAATAGCTCAAAGCGATCATTACAATGATCACGAACGCCGGGAAGCCCTCTTCAATATTTGAAAGATCGATCTCCTTTATTTCCTTCATCATGAAAAATCCGACCAGGATAAGCGCCGGTGCGGTGGCATAAACCGGAACGATCGCGATCACAGGAATGAACAACATCCCCAGAAGAAACAAGAGGGCCGTAATGACCGAAGTAAAACCTGTCCGGCCGCCTTGTTCGATCCCTGTCGTGGATTCAAGATAAGTGGTTGTTGTGGAGGTCCCGAAAATTGCACCGAGCATGCTGGCGATCGCGTCCAAAGAGAGCAGACGGTCCAGGCCCCGGACCTTTCCTTTTTCGTCCGTGAATTTTGCCTGATGACAACATGCAATGAGCGAACCGATGCTGTCGAAAAGATCCATGAACATAAGGGAAAAAATAGCGCCGAGAAAACCCCATCTGAAAGCACCCAGGATATCAAGCTGAAACGCAATGGGAGAAAGTTTTACATCCCAAGAAAACCAGGCTTGGGGCCACGCGATCTTTCCTGTGAAAAGCGCAATCGAGGTTGCCGCAAGGATACCGAGGATCATGGCGCCTTTAACCTTTCTCATTTCAAGCGTGATCATAACGAGAAAACCCCCGAGCCCGATCAGGACCGTGGGCGTGATCGGGGCGGCCGAGATCAATGTTGCCTCACTTTTCTGGATGATCCCGAGGTTCACAAGCCCAATGAAGGTAATAAAAAGGCCGATCCCGACGGACATCGCCGAAACGAGTGAGCGCGGGATGGCGTCCACGATCTTCCGGCGAAGGCCTGCAAGAGTCAGAATGAAAAAAAACAGGCCCGAAATAAAAACGATCCCGAGCGCGGTCTGCCAGGTTACTTTTTCCGTCAGGACGAGGGAGTAGGCGAAGAAGGCGTTCAGTCCCATGCCGGGAGCCATCGCGATCGGGGCATTTGCGAAAAGGCCGGTCATCAAGGTGGCGAGGGCTGTCACAAGGCAAGTGACCGTGATGAGCGCTGTTTTGTCCATGCCCGTTGTCGCGAGAATATTGGGATTGACGAAAATGATATAGGCCATCGCCAGGAATGTGGTAGTTCCCGCGATGATCTCGGTGCCAGGCGTTGTTTTTCTTTCGGTGAATTTAAACCAACGGTCAAGGAAACGGGACATGGGGCGTTTTCATTCTGCGGAACGGATCATGGTCAAAAGCATTTTGAAAGGTTGAATGGCCTTGAGCGAATGCGGGACATGGGCCGGCATGATGATCATTTCGTCTTTTTTCAATTTATGAAGTTTCCCGCCGATCTTGACTCCGGCCGTGCCGTCGAGAATAAGGACCGATGCGTCATAGGGGGCGGTGTGTTCGCTTAAGCCTTCGCCTTTATCGAAAGCGAACAACGTAAGCGTCCCGGCTTTTTTGTTCAGGAGCTGTTTGCTGACGACGGAATTTTTTTGATACCGGATCAGGCTTTTAAGGTCTAAGACGTTCGCGAGAAAATCATTCGATTCCGGCATAAGATTTCCGCCCTCTAAAAACATTTCCCCGTAGTTTTGCGCGGGCAAGGGGTGATGTTGCATTTGTAGCAGATCTCGTTCGGGAGCGCGCCGCTTCCGAAATACTGCTGGATATTATCCAGGGTTGTTTGAGCGATGTTCCGGATCGCTTCCCGGGTGAAAAATCCCTGATGGGCGGTGATCAGAACATTATTGAATGACAGGAGACGGGCGAGGACGTCATCGGTCAGGACCTTGTTTGAAAAATCCTCGAAAAAATATTCGCTTTCTTCTTCATAAACGTCCAACCCCGCATATCCGATCTTCCCGGTCTTGAGACCGTCGATCAAGGCCTTGGAATCGATCAGCATCCCCCTGCCGGTATTGATGATCATGACGCCGGTCTTCATCTTCGCAATGTTCGCTTGGTTGATAAGGTGAAAGGTCTCCTTGGTCAGGGGGCAATGGAGCGAAATAATGTCCGACTCCTTGTAAAGAGTATCGAGGTCCGTGTATTCAAAGCCTGTTTTTTTCTGATACTCCTTGTCCTGGAAAAGATCATAAGCCAGGACCCGCATGCCGAAGCCTTTCAGGATCTCGATCGCGGCCTTGCCGATCTGTCCGGTCCCGATAATGCCGGCGGTCTTTTGATACATATCAAAACCCAGCAGTCCGTTCAACGTGAAATTATTGTCCCGGGTACGGAAGTAGGCTTTGTGGATCTTCCGGTTGAGCGCGAGCATGAGGGCCACCGCGTGTTCCGCAACGGCATGGGGAGAATAGGAAGGAACGCGGACGATGTGCATCTTGCCAAACGCCGCCTGAAGATCGACGTTGTTGTATCCGGCCCCGCGCAGGGCAATGAGCCGGACCTTGCTTTGGCAGAGGCTGGTGATGATCTCAGTATTGACAATATCATTTACAAAAACGCAAACGGCATCGTATCCCCGGGCAAGCGCTACTGTTTCGGGGGTGAGGTGATAACTGAAATAGGTGATCTTGAAGCCGAAGTTTTTATTGGCTTCATCAAAGGTGGCCGGCTCATAGGGTTTGGTGTCGAAGAATGCGATCTTCACGGGATCAAGGGTTTTAGTATCCATAAGGATGTTCCTCTTTCTGCGTATTATAATGTGAGGACGCACCGAATTCCAGAGATCCCTCAGTCTTCTTTGTGTAATCAAAAATACGATAAAATCTGATGAAGGGAAACATTCCTTGGAGTAAAATAAACCCATGAGCGAAACCCAGCCGGAAAAGCGCCAATTTCCGAAATTCCAATCTGTTGACAACAGCAGCATTGAGCGCAAGATGGGCATCGCTTTTTTCCTCATGGCGCTTGTTCCCATCCTGATCATGCTCTATATGATCTTTTTCCATCTTAATCCCTTGACCCAGCAAGGGTATCGTGTGGACTTGCAACTCCTTGTGATCCTTGCCATCTGTTCGTCGCTTTTGGGGTATTGGATCATCCGCCAGATCGGTTCCTCCATTTCGATCATCGCCCGGAATACCAAGGATCTTATGGAGGGTAAGACTCTCGCGGGGGGGATCTCGGTGAAAGACCAGTCCGAAGAGATCCGGAATCTGGTCAAGGTTTTTAACGGGGTGAACCAGAACCTGGAGCATCAGGTCGCGCAGCTGGAACAATCGAAGTCGGTCATCCAGGACCTCATGAGAAAGATCGGATGGGTGATCACCTCCGAGGAAAAAACCGAGGGTCTTCTGGATTTGATCACGGAAAGCATGGTCAAGGCCATGGGTGCCGAAAGCGGGGCGGTGGTTCTTTTGGAAGAAGAGAACGCGGAAAAAGGTTTCAGGCAAGCGGTTGCCTGGGGCAAGGAACGTGAGAAACTGCTCAGGCTTGCGTCACAAAAGACCTCGGCGCTGACCTGGATGAGCCAGGAAAAGCGCCCGCTCATCATCAACCGTTCTGAAGATCCTTCGGATATCGCGCAAGATCCCAATGACCTGACCTACCGGTCTCTTCTTTGCGTGCCGCTCCGTTACAAGAACCACAACCAGGGATGCGTACTGGTCCTGAATAAGAACAATGCCGAGCCGTTTATCCAGGATGATGCTACTTTGCTCGAACATGTGGCGAGTCAGATCGCGATCGCGGCTGAAAATTCACGTTTGGCAAAAAATGCCGAACGTAGCTACGTGGAAACGATCGCCGCTTTGGCGATCGCGGTAGAAGAAAGGGACGCTTACACAAGCGGGCATTTGGAGCGTGTTGCGGGATTTTCCGTGCGGATTGCCGAGAAAATGAAGATGGACCCTCAAGCGATCCAGACCTTGCGGGATGCGGCATTTCTGCACGATGTCGGAAAGATCGCGATTGAGGACAGTGTTCTCTTGAAACCTGGGAAGCTCACACCGGAAGAGCGCAAGATCATGGAAACTCACGCCGAAAAAGGCGAAAAGATCATTGCGCCGCTGCATACGTTTAAGGACCTGCGTGAGATCATCCGGCATCACCAGGAATGGTACGACGGTTCGGGTTATCCGGATGGCGTCAAGGGGGAGCAGATCTCGCTCAGCGCCCGTATTCTTACGGTTGCGGATGTTTATGATGCTTTGACCACGACCCGGCCCTACCGCCACGCTTTTTCCCATGAAGAGGCGCTCAAGATAATGAACGCGGAATCCGGAACTCATTTTGACCCGCAGATATTGAATGTTTTTCTTGATATTGTCAGGGAAAAACCTCTTTAAACCCTCTTGGGTGTTCCTGCCAGCCTTCAAAATTTTCAAGTTTTTCAGGCCATTTTTGGGTGTAGAATAAAATCCGAACTTCAAGCTGAGAGGTGGGCATGAAGACACCAGAAAAAGTCCGCACGGCAGTAGTAAGCGGACAGTTCTATCCCGAAGAGCCGGAACTCCTCAAAGAAAAGATCCGGCAATTCTTGACGGCAGCCAAAGGTGTCCCGGCGCCGGATGTCCGGGCTTTGATCGTCCCGCATGCAGGTTATGATTACTCGGGGCAGATCGCGGCTGAGGCCTACAAGTCAGTCGAAGGCCGGAAGTTCGAAAGTGTTGTCATTATTGCTTTTTTACACCGCATATTCTTACAAGGCGTGCTCGTAGACGATGTCGCCGCTTATGAAACGCCGCTCGGACGTGTTCCTGTAGATCGTGAACTTGTCCGGGCCATTCAGATGTCCCATCCTCTTTTTAGGAACGCGCTCCCCGGTCGTCTTGAAGAACATTCCCTGGAGGTCCAGATCCCATTTCTTCAAGAAACGGTCCAGGACCTTAAGATCGTTCCCATCTATATCGGCGTCCAGAACATCACAAACGTCACAACTCTCGCGGATACCTTGGCCACGATCCTCGCGGGTCGAAACATACTGGTGGTGGCAACAACAGACCTTTCCCATTTTCATTCTTATGAGACAGCGTCCGCGAAGGACAAAGCCCTGATCGCTCTCTTCGAAAAAGGGAACGCCGAGGCGATTTATGACGCATACGCTAAAGAAGAGGCCGAGGCTTGTGGTATGGGACCTGTTCTAACTTCGATCCTGCTGGCCAGGAAGATGAAATGGTCCGGCCCGCGTCTCATCCGGTATGCGAATTCGGGAGATGTGACCGGGGACCGGAGTTCGGTCGTGGGATATGCCGCGATGGCATTTTTGGAAAAATGATATGTTAAACGTCGAAGAGAAAAAAAAGATCCTCGCCTACTCGAAAGAACTTTTGAAGGCTCGTTTGACAAGTGGCCCCGAACCCAGGCTCGCGCTTAGCCGTGAAGCCATGGAACAAAGGCGCGGGATATTCGTCACGCTCAAACTTCACGGCCGTTTGCGGGGTTGCATCGGGCATATTCTCGGAGACGAACCGCTCAAGGAAAGCATTCATCAGATGACTCTTGCCGCGGCGTTCGAGGATCCTCGGTTCCCGCCGCTTGCCCTGGACGAACTTAAAGGTCTCAAGATCCACATCTCTCTTCTTACAGAACCTGTGCCGATAAAAAGTTACAAGGATATCCGGACCGGAACGGACGGTATTATCGTAAGCCGGGGATGGAAAAAAGGAGTTTATCTTCCCGAGGTCGCGACCGAGACCGGCTGGGATGCCAGAACTTTTTTTGAGAGCTGTGCACTGGAAAAGGCGGGGCTTACGGAGCAGGAACTTCCGGACGCCACGATCGAGGTCTTTCAGACAGAGGGGTTTGAGGGCTGAAAAAGGGTGCCTATAAAAATTTAAAAAAGCGGCAAAGTAGCCGATACTACTAGGTGGGATGAACTGTCTGAGATGAAAAAGGAGAATCTTAAAATGAAAAAGTTCGCTCTGTTCCTTGCCATCATGCTGGCGCTTTCGAACGCTTACGCCGCAGCCCCGGCCGTAGAAAAAATGAATTCCAATAAGGCGCTTGCCAAATTCAGCCGCGGGGTGGCGAATATTGCGACCAGCCCGGGAGAACTCGTGACTCAAATGCCTACGGCGATGGAACAAAGCCCGGATTATCTTTCGGGATTTGTCATGGGCATCGGGCGAGGGATCGGGTACTCACTTCTGCGCGCCAGTGCCGGGATCTATGACGTAGTGACTTTTCCTTTCCCGGGTCCGACTGACTATAAGCCCGTCATGAAACCGGAAACCATTGTCGAAAAATTCGGCGATACCACCATAAGTCAAACCATCAGCTAGATAACACGCGGCTTCGAATTTAGACCTTCGTTCTGATCTTGGGCGGAGGTCTTTTTTTGTCCGTCCTTCGTTTTCGTGCTATCCTTATCCAAAATCTTTCCATCCAAAGAGGTGCCACATGAAAACGCACACCGAATATCTCTCATTCGAGACAAAGAAGAAACGCGACTACATCAATATCACACCGCAGGTCGAAGCCGCAGTCGCAAAGAGCGGCGTTCAGGAAGGCCTCTGTCTTGTCAATCCCATGCATATCACCGCAAGCGTCTATATCAATGACGACGAAGATGGCCTGATCCAGGATTTCGACGATTTTCTGGAGAAGATCGCGCCGTATGATCTAAAAGGCTACCGCCATCACAGGACCGGTGAGGATAACGGCGATTCGCACCTCAAACGCCAGCTCTTCGGCCGGGAGGTCGTTGTCGCCATCACCAAAGGCCGCCTTGACTTCGGGACCTGGGAGCGCATTTTTTATGCCGAATTTGACGGCCGCCGCCGCAAGCGTGTGATCGTCAAGATCATCGGGGAATAGCACTCAGGGGCGTCCATGTCCAAAACCTATCGCGATAAGATCCAAAAACGCCGGAAGAAAAAAGTCCACGCGCCTCTTCCGCCGAGACCCGAGAAAAAAAAAGAAGAGCGAAGGATCTGGGTCGGTGATGAGGCGGTCATCGAAAAACATTTTCTCCATCTGACACGCCTTCTTCGTGACGAAGAGCGTGAAGAACAGAACCGTTTTAAGACGGAATTCCTGGATCAGAAACCCGAGATCCGTGAAAAAAAAGGCAAAGCCATTTTCCGGCTCGATCTCCTGGAAACCCATTACAATCCTTCCGGCCAGAAACTTCTCACCTTCGCGCTCCAGAACGGCCGTCCTTTGCCGCGTTATTCCTTAAGTGCCGGTGATGTGGTCACGCTTTCCGGTTTCCAGACGCCCCCGGAGGATTGTCCCGCCGGCACGGTCTATGAAAAGGATCGTTTTCGTATTACGGTCGCTTTTGGAGGCAGGATCCCGGGCTGGATCGAGAGCGAAAAAAGTTATCAGCTGAGTCTCACCGAGAACCGCACCACGTATCAACGCATGTATGAAGCGCTGCAAATGACGCGCACCGCGGAACATTCCCGGGTCGCTTTGCTCAGGGACATCAGTCTGGGCTTGAAAAAAGCCCGGCTGGGGGACCCGGTCCGGGAAGAAATATCCCGGAGCTTTGACCCGACGCTCAATGATGATCAGAAAAAAGCGGTTCAAAAGGCGCTGGAGATCGAAGATATGCTTCTCATCCACGGACCCCCGGGGACAGGCAAAACGAGAGTGCTGGTCGAGATCATTCATCAGGTTTTTCAGAAAGGCCAGACGGTCCTGGTCTCGGCGCCCTCGAATGCCGCCTGTGATCATTTAGTGGAATGCCTCGTAAAAAAGAAGATCCCTGTGACGCGGCTCGGCCATCCGGCGCGTATTACCGAACGGATCCGGGAACATACCTTAAGCTATAAACTCGCCGCGCATCCTTACGCGAAAATGATCGATGCGAATGAAGCCCAGCTCGATCAGTTCGCCCGGCAAAAGGAAAGGCGTCAGGACCGGCGCGTCATGTCCTGGGAAGAACGGAACGCCATGCGCGACGAAGTGAACCGGTTGCGCGATGACATCCGCGATCTCAAGACGCAGATCTTCAAACAGGTCTGGAACGCTTCGGATGTGGTGGTGGCCACGCACACGGTTTGCGGAGATCCGCTCATTCGCGCCAAGGCTTTTGACTGGGTGATCCTGGACGAGGCGACGCAGGGGATCGAACCTGCCACCTGGATCCCGATGCGTCATGGAGGCAAGGTCATTCTGGCGGGGGACCACTGCCAGCTTCCGCCGACAGTCTTTCGCTCCCGGCCTGGCGAGCGGGGTTTGGGTTTCACGCTCTTTGAGCGGCTCCATGAGGTTATGGATGCGAAATTCAAGGTACGGCTGGAGCGGCAATACCGGATGCACGAAGCTATCATGGATTTCTCATCCCGGAAATTCTACAACAACGCGCTCACAGCCGATCCGTCGGTCGCGGGACATATGCTGAAAGATCTTTCAAATGTAAAAACGGAAGGTCTTGATGCAACGCCGGTTGTTTTTCTGGACACCGCAGGTCTCGGATATGAAGAAGAGATCGAAGAAGGGACGGAGAGCCGTTACAATCCTCAGGAAGCGAAACTTGTGGCGAAGGAACTGGACCTCCTGATCAACGCCGGCGTATTACCCGGAGAGATCGCGATCATCAGTCCTTACAGCGCGCAGGTGAAACTTTTGACGGGGATGATCCTGGGGGACAAGGGGGACCCCGGCGATCTGGCCTCACTTGAGATCGACAGTGTGGATGCGTTCCAGGGCCGGGAAAAAGAAGCGGTGATCGTTTCGCTGGTCCGTTCCAACCGCGAAGGACAGCTTGGATTTTTGACCGATACACGACGTATGAACGTCGCCATGACGCGTGCCAGACGTAAACTCATCATGATCGGTGATAGCGCGACGCTTTCGAACCATGTCTTTTATGAAGATCTGCTCCGGTATGTCGAATCCGTGAAGGGTTACCGAAGCGCATGGGAAGATAAATAGGGGAGAGCATTCAGGGGTCAGGAAGTAAATTTTTGATGACAGGGAAGTTCCCGCGCGGCGATAATAAAGAAAATCGAAAGGAGAACAAAATATGCAATGTCCGATTTTAAGTTGTTGTTTGATGACCCCGGAATTCGTTTTTCTCGGGATCAGTTGTTTAGGTCTTGCCCTGGGTATTTTGTCGGCAGCTTGGCCCAAGCGATCGATCGGGCTTTATCAATGGATCATGGAGCGCTTTAACTGGAAAGTGGTCCCGATCGATGAATTGCGCGAAGTCCGAAATACCCGGCTTCTCGGGGTTGTTCTCACGGCGTTAAGCCTGACGGTTCTTTTTATGACGTTTTCCCGCTTTTAAGGAGGCTTGTGCTGAACGCTCTGTTGTCCGTTTTTTTCTGGGTTAGCTGTGTGTCTCTGATCGCGCTTCTTTATCTCGTCATGCTGGTGCTTCTCGTTTTTACCTTTCCTTTTGATAAACAGCGGAAGATCCTGCACCGGCAATGTTTCTGGTGGTCTAGCGCCGTGATCGGCCTGAGTCCGTACTGGAAAGTGAAAGTGAGCGGGCTTGAACATGCGGACCCGAAACGCACGTATGTGATCGCGGCCAATCACCAGAGCCTGGCGGACATTGTGGTCCTGTATCAACTTCGCCTGCAATTCAAATGGGTGGCCAAGAAAAGTCTTTTCAGCATTCCTTTCCTTGGCTGGTGTTTGGGGCTTTGTAAACACATCAGCTTGAAGCGTAACGACCGCGCTAGTATCCGTGACGTTTACCGCGAGGCGATCGGGTATCTCCGTTCAGGGATGTCGGTCCTCTTTTTTCCGGAGGGAACCCGCAGCGAGACCCAAGAGATGAATCCTTTCCAGTCTGGGGCCTTTAAACTGGCCATTTCGGAAAAAATCCCGGTCCTTCCTGTTGTGATCAAGGGGACCCGGGATGCCATCCCCAAAGGGGGGTGGATCATGAGCTCCAAGGTTTTTTGCGAGCTGACGGTCCTCGCGCCCGTCGAAACGGCTCATTTGGAGGCGAGCGATTTTTCAAAATTGAGCGAAACCGT
>Ga0247841_10002041_pt1 | contig 41999 bp, 39 predicted proteins | sample LaCruzMarch2015__2_FD_192410 | JGI IMG/M metagenome (GOLD analysis project Ga0247841, IMG submission 192410) | Freshwater microbial communities from meromictic Lake La Cruz, Castile-La Mancha, Spain - LaCruzMarch2015_18m | ecosystem: Environmental > Aquatic > Freshwater > Lake | place: Spain...
ATTTATCCCTGTTAGATAAGCTCGCGATATGGATCACAGACCACGTAGGAACAATGGGGTTTTTCTTTATCATCTTTTGTTGGACTGTTCTCTGGCTTGGCTGGAATTCTGTTGGACCGAAAGAATTTCGTTTCGACCCCTACCCTGCTTTTGTGTTATGGCTATTTATTTCTAATATGATACAGATTTTTTTAATGCCTTTGATAATGATAGGTCAAAATCTTCAATCGCGTCATTCCGAAGCCCGCGCCGAAGCTGACTTTGATGTAAACACCAAAGCTGAATTTGAAATCGAAACTATACTGATGCACCTCGAAAATCAGAATAAAATGATGATGGAAATTTTGGAAAAAATAGAAAAGAAAAATTAATAAATTTATTTGTTTAATAAATTAAAACGGAGGTAACAATGGCTTTTAAAGCAGTATTTATCGCGTATGCACCAGATGCAGATAAGGAAAAACACCACAATATTATTGATACCGGGAAATACAAACTTTTTTCTTATATTGTAAAAACATATACTGAAGCGATACAAGTTTGTAAAGAACTTTATGAAAAAGAAAAAATAGATTCGGTAATGCTTTGTCCCGGCTTCACTCATAAAGAAGTAGCCGAAATCTTTCAGGCTCTCGAAAGCAAAGTCGCTGTTTGTGTAGCAAGAGCCGATGGTCCCAGCAGTAAAATTTCCATCCCTGCTTTACAAAGAGAATTTTTTGATAAATGATAAAATCATTTTTTTTGCTTTCATACAATTTATGAGGATTTTTTATTTTTCCGGCACGGGTAACGCCAAGAAAGTTGCAGAGTGGATGAATGAATATGCCAATGAAAAAGGCGTGGCATCTGAAGCAATAGACATTTCAAAAATGGAAAACCGCAGTATTCAGCCACTACCAAATGAAATACTCGGACTCATATCCCCTACTCACGGCTTTAATTACCCGCCTATTATGATAAATTTTGTATTCCGTTTTCCTCGAACCAAATTTAAGAATGACGTATTTATAATGAATACCCGTGCAGGAATGAAGCTTTCCAAATTATTCCTACCCGGTCTTAGCGGGATTACTTTGCTTCTTGCTGCAATTACGCTCAGGATTAAAGGATACCGGATAGTTGGAATGAGATCGATAGATTTACCTTCCAACTGGATATCCCTTCATCCGGGACTTAAAGAAAAAGTCGTATTATCCATGCATGAAAGATGTAAAAAAATCTCAATTGCATTCATTGACAAAATGATTAACCGGAAAAAGAATTATCGTGCTTTATATGATCTGCCCTTGGACCTGCTTATATCGCCCATTGCTCTTGGATATTATTTTATCGGGCGTTTTGTTTTGGCAAAAACTTTTTATGCTTCCGCATCCTGCGACAATTGCATGTTATGTATAAATCAATGCCCCGTAAAAGCAATTAAATTAGTTGCTAACCGGCCTTTCTGGTCATACCGATGCGAAAGCTGCATGAAGTGCATGAACAACTGCCCTAAACGTTCAATCGAAACAGCGCATGGCTACCTGATTGGCTCTATAATTTTACTTAATTCAACGATATTTGCTGTGATATATAAATACCTTAGCAACAGCAGATATTTCAATATTACAGGTGATTCCGTTATGGAATCCCTGCTTCGCATCACACTTGAAAGCACTTTTTTACTTGCCTTCCTCATTCTTAGTTACCGCATCGTTCACTATCTGAGAAAATTCAGAATATTTGAGTGGCTTATCGTTTATACATCTTTAACGAAATTTAATTTCTGGCGAAGGTATAAAGCACCAAAAGAAATTAAATAGTAATTTTCTGAATGATTTTCCCTTTTAATCGAAGGTTTTGGAAACGACAAAAAAATATTTTCACATATACCTTCTCTTTTAAATAAAATTTATACTTTTGACACCAATTGTTATTTTATTAACAACTATAAATTTATCCAATATATAATACGGAGGAAAAATGACCAATATTGAAAATTTTGTGAAAGAAATTGTCGGAAAGTATGCCAAAGATCCCAAGCGACTGATGGACATTCTTATTGATGTGCAGAACGAATTCAGACATATTCCTGCTGATGCCGCCAGTACTATTTCCAAAGAACTGAAAATGTCAAAAGTGGATGTTGAGCAAACAATTTCCTTCTATCATTTCTTTACCTGTAAGCCTGTTGGTAAATATGTCGTTTACCTTAACGACAGTGTAGTTTCGTGTATGATGGGACGAGAAGAAATAGCAAAAGTATTTGAAAAAGAAACAGGATGCAAATTTGGTGAAGTTACCAAAGATGGTCTGATCGGGCTTTGCAATACTTCATGCATCGGTATGAACGACCAGGAACCTGCAGCTATCATCAACGGAGTTGTATTCACCAGACTCACTCCACAAAAAGTGAAAGATATTGTAGCCGGCTTCAAAGCAGGCAAAGCAGTTTCTGATCTCGTAAAAGAATATGGTGATGGTGCAAACGGCAAATTTCTGAAGACAGAAGTAAAAAATAATATAAGGAAAAAAGGGCCGGTTTTGTTTTCAGAATATACCAGTGGCAATGCTTTGAAAAAGCTCGTCACGATGACGCCGGAACAAGTAATCGGTGAGGTAAAAAATTCCAACATACGTGGCAGAGGAGGCGCCGGTTTCCCTACAGGAATGAAATGGGAATTCTGTTCTAAAAATCAGGGTGAAAAATATGTGATATGTAATGCTGATGAAGGTGAACCCGGCACCTTTAAAGACCGTGTACTTCTCACAGAATTACCATATATGATCTTCGAAGGGATGACGATCGGGGGTTATGCGATCGGCGCTAAACAAGGCATCCTCTATCTCCGCGCTGAATACTCGTACACTAAGCCTTATCTTAAAAAAGTGTTGGCAGATATGAGAAACCAGAACCTTTTAGGTAAGAACATAGCAGGTAAGCAGGGATTCAATTTTGATATAAGGATACAGTGCGGTGCCGGCGCTTATATTTGTGGTGAAGAGTCAGCACTCATCGAATCTGCTGAAGGCAAACGAGGTGAACCGAGAAATCGCCCTCCTTTCCCTGTTGAAAGCGGTTATCTGAACCAACCAACTATTGTTAACAATGTTGAAACCTTATGTTCAACTGTTCGCATCATCGAAAAAGGTGCTGAATGGTATAAAGGAATTGGCACAGAAAAGTCTTCAGGGACAAAAGTTCTCAGTATCTCTGGTGATTGTAAATTTCCAGGTGTTTATGAAATTGAATGGGGAATGAGCATAAAGGAAATGCTTGAGATGTGCGGAGCAGAAAATGTACAGGCAGTCCAGGTTGCAGGACCTTCAGGTATTTGCATCTCTCCAAAAATGTTCGACAGGAAGATAGCAAACGAAGACCTGCCAACCGGTGGTTCTATGATAGTGATCGGGCAACACAGGAATTTGTTGAAAGAGGTTGTTGCAAACTTCATGGAATTCTTTACTGACGAATCATGCGGCTCATGTGTTCCATGCCGCGCTCTTACCCCTGTGTTAAAAAACAAACTTGAAAAGATTCTGAATGGTAAAGGTGTTAAGCAGGACATTGACGACATGCTGAAACTTGGTAAGATGATGAAAGACCTAAATCGTTGTGGACTTGGTCAAACGGCTGCAAACCCTGTTATTACAACCATTGAAAACTTCAGAGAAAAATATGAAGCACTTATAAAAGTGCCGAAACAAGATGGTATCTACGAATTTGACATGAAACTTGCTGTAAAAGAATCATGCGACTTTGCAGGACGTAAGCCAAATATTCATTAATTAATAAACTGAATTTTTAAATAGTTAATCAACTAAATATTATGAGCGATAATAAAATAAAATTTACGATAGATGGCAAAGAATGCATTGCTGATGAAGGCCTTGATCTCTGGAAAGCTGCAATGCTCAATGGTGTTTTCATTCCGTATCTCTGCCATATGAAAGATGTTGTTCCATCTGGGTCATGCAGAATATGTACTGTTAAAGTAAACGGAAGGCCAATGGCTGCATGTACAACACCGATGACTAAAGATATGAACGGAGCTGTAGTGGAAAATAAAACTCCCCAGCTTGAGGAAATGAGAAAGATGATCGTGGAACTGCTTTTTGTGGAAGGCAATCACTTTTGCCCTTCTTGCGAAAAAAGTGGCAATTGCGAGCTTCAGGGAATGGCTTACCGCTATCAGATGATGGTTCCACAGTTTTCATATAATTTCCCAATAAGAAAAGTGGATGCTTCAACTCCGAAAATATTTCTCGACCGCAACAGGTGCATTCAATGCAAGAAATGCATCCGTGCTATCAAGGATGAGCAAGGCAGAAGCTATTTTGCTTTCTATAATAGAGGTCATAAACTGGAAATACATATCGACCATGAATTGGCGACAACCATGTCCGACGAACTTGCACAGGCTGCAATGGATGGTTGTCCGGTTGGCGCTATTCTTAAAAAAGGAAAAGGATTTGATACCCCTATCGGAAAGCGTAAATTCGATAAAGAGCCAATCGGGACAGAATTTTTAAATGTTACAAAATAATAGGAGGGTTATATAATGAGCAAAGCAATAGTAGCAACAGCTTCGCTGGCGGGATGTTTCGGCTGCCACATGTCAATACTTGACATTGATGAAAAAATATTACAACTCATAGAACTCGTTGAATTCAACAAATCACCCATTGACGATATTAAGGAGTTTACCAAGATGTGCGATGTAGGCATCATCGAAGGAGGATGCTGTAATAGCGAGAATATTGAAACACTGCAAATGTTTCGTAAAAAATGCAAAATACTTATTTCCGTGGGCGAATGTGCAATAATGGGAGGACTTCCGGCTATGAGAAATGGCATTCCCATTAAAGAATGCCTCGAAGAGGCTTACCTTGGAGGACCAACAACCGGAGTTTGCAACGATAAAAAAATCATTCCAAATGACGATGAATTGCCTATGATACTTGATAAAGTTTATCCCTGCCATGAGATTGTTAAGATAGATTATTTCCTGCCGGGATGCCCTCCAAGATCAGAACTGATTTGGGAAGCATTAGTAGCTTTATTAACAGGCAAAGAATTAAAAATCCCTTATGAAGTTGTAAAATTTGATTAATTAAAATCCTGAGAACAATGAACAAAATAACTATAGAACCCGTAACCCGAATTGAAGGACATGGTAAGGTAACCATTTACATGGATGATAAACTCAACATTGCACAGACAAGGCTTCACGTTCTTGAATTCAGAGGATTTGAACGGTTTGCACAGGGGCGTCCGTACTGGGAAATGCCTGTACTTGTTCAGAGACTCTGCGGAATATGCCCTGTAAGCCACCATCTTGCAGCAGCAAAAGCATTGGATGTAATTGTAGGTGCAGGAACAGGCGAAGGGCTTACTCCTGTTGGAGAAAAAATGCGCCGCCTGATGCACTACGGACAGATGTTCCAGTCTCATGCATTGCATTTCTTCCACCTGGCATCGCCAGATCTTTTATTAGGTTATGATAGCGATCCCGCCCTGCGTAATGTAATAGGTGTTGCATTGAAACATCCCGACCTTGCTGTTCAGGGAGTGATGATGCGTAAATACGGACAGGAAATCATTGCCGCTACTGCCGGAAAGAAAATTCACGGAACAGGCGCCATACCTGGTGGTATCAATAAAAATCTGAGCATTGAGGAAAAAGATAAATTTCTGAAAGGACCTGATCCACTAAACATAGACAAGATGATTGAGTGGTCGCTTGCCGCTTTAGAACTGTTCAAAGGCTATTATAAACAGAATAAAGAATTTATTGATAATTTTTCCTATTTCCCGTCAAATTATTTAAGCCTTGTCAGGAAAGACGGCGCTCTCGACTTGTATCACGGTGTTCTTCGTGCTGTTGACAAAGACGGTAAGAAGATTCTGAATGATGTAGATTACCAGGAATATTACAAACATATTAATGAAGAAGTAAAGTCGTGGAGTTATATGAAATTCCCGTTCCTTACATCCATTGGCAAAAAAGATGGCTGGTACACTGTTGGTCCTTTAGCAAGATTAAATACCTGTGACTTTATACCTACTCCGCTTGCACAAAAAGCTTTTGAAGAATACAAAGCCTATACAAACGGTAAACCCAATCATTTCACATTGCATACCCATTGGGCAAGATTAATTGAAACCATACACGCAGCAGAAATGATTAAACAATTACTGAATGATAAAGATCTTCAGTCTGACAATCTTGTTACCAAAGGTAAAAAACAATTTGAAGGTGTTGGTTTGATCGAAGCGCCACGCGGTACATTATTCCATCATTATAAAATAAATGAAGATGACCAGATCACTATGGCAAATCTCATCGTTTCTACAACAAACAATAATGAACCGATGAACATGGCTGTGAATTTTGTTGCAAAAAAAATGATGACAGGGAAAAAAGAAATAACGGAAGGAATGAAGAATGCCATTGAAGTAGCTATCAGGGCTTACGATCCCTGCCTGAGTTGCGCAACACATTCAATAGGTAAGATGCCTCTTGACATTACCATGTATGATTTCACCCATAATGTTATTGCTCATCATCGTTCATAAATTTTACATTTTAAACAAACTTATAATAACAGAAGCCATCATCACCAACGATGGCTTCTTTGGTGTAAAAAAAAATGAAGATTCTCATTTATGGGTACGGAAACCCAGGCAGGCAGGATGATGCATTAGGTGTCAGACTCGCCGAAAATATCGAACAGTGGATTCAAAACGAGAATATCACTGATGTTGAAATTGACTATAATTATCAACTCAACATTGAAGATTCTGACCGTATTGCGCCATTTGATATTGTGATTTTTGCTGATGCATCCACTGAAGAAATAGATGATTACCTCTTTTCCAAAGTAAATTCTGATGAATCAACCATCGAATTTACCATGCATGCCGTCTCCCCTGCTTTTGTACTTGATCTGTGCAGAAAACTTTACGGAAAGCGCCCAGAAACATATCTTCTCCACATCAAAGGATATGAGTGGGAATTTAAAGAAGATCTTTCCGAAAATGCATTACTAAACCTTGCCAAAGCAGCCGTGTTTACAAAAGAAAAAATTTCAGAATTTTTGAAAAAATAGAAGAATGAAGATAATGTTGTAAATTTGCTCAACAAACCAATATGTTTATCAAATATAGAAACATGAACCTTCTTCCTGAAAAAACTGTTGAGCGCTTAAGCCAATACAGAAGAGTATTACTTAAAAATTTTTTGAAGGAAAAATTAAATATTTTTTCGCATGAAATTGCCGGTATGATGCATATTACGCCGGTTCAGGTAAGAAGAGACCTGATGCTTATAGGATATTCAGGCTCACAGAGGAAAGGTTATGAAATATCAAAACTTATTGAACGAATTGGAGATATTATTGATTCAAAAGAAGGACAAAAGGTAGCTCTTGTAGGCCTTGGAAACCTGGGAAGAGCGATTCTCCGTTATTTAAACAAAAAAAATTCAAATCTTAAAATTGTTGCCGCGTTTGATAATAATTCTGAAAAAATAAACAAAGAAGTTTCCGGTGTCATGTGCTATCATATTGACCAGCTACCTACAATTGTTAAAAATAAAAAAATCACTATCGGGATTCTTTCAGTTCCTGCCGAACACGCTATAGCAGTTGCTAAAGCTTTTACTAAATCCGGGATAAAAGGCATCCTCAACTTTACCACGGCGCCTCTGAATATTCCCAGCGATGTTTTTTTGGAAGAATATGACATGATTACCTCCTTAGAAAAAGTCGCTTACTTTTCAAAAAGATATTGATTTCTTTAATCAAACAGGCATCCTTTTTCATTTTATACTAAACCGCTAACAAGGTAATGATAATGCAGATTGTTAGCTGGTTTAGTTAATGCCGACCGTCTAACTGTTTCAAAACAAAAGCGAAACGAATTGTTTTGATTATCATGTTAGCGGTTCGTTATCACAAAATATTTCTTTTATCGTAATTATTTTAAAGTTCGTAATTACACAGAATTATTTCTTTTTTCAATATTTTTAGTGATATCTATTTTTTCTAATTCTAAAGAATAGGTTGTATGTTTCATTTTATTTTTATTTTTGTCGTATACTAAATACAAAATCAAAACAATCAATTATTTATTAAAATAATGATAACGAGCGCACGCACTACGATTCATCGTATTTGTTAATACGTTATTAACAGCAGCAAGAGATAAACCAATATACTTTATATGAGTAGCGAATCTTTGATATTATTTTTTCTGGTAGGAGCCATTTTTGTCGGAGTTGTCTTGATCTTTTCAAGTCTTGTTCCGCCCAAATCCAAAAACCCTCAAAAGTCCGAAGCATACGAATGCGGTATACCCACAAAAGGTGTTACCTGGCTTCAGTTTAATGTAGGTTATTACCTGTTTGCTATTCTTTTCCTTGTATTCGATGTAGAAACTGTTTTTGTTTTTCCATGGGCAGTGGTGATGCACGAACTTGGATTGGTAGCATTTGTTGAAATTGTTATATTCTTTGTTATTCTTGGTCTGGGCTTATTGTATGCCTGGAAAAAACATGCGTTGATATGGGAATAAAATCAATGAAATATGAAGAGTTTAAGGATAATGATACCTTAGAACTTTTTAAGAAATCAGGTGGAAATATTTTACTTACAACTGTCGACGGACTCATCAACTGGGGACGTAAAAATTCTTTATGGCCTCTTACTTTTGCTACAAGTTGTTGTGGAATTGAAATGATGGCCTTCGGTGCATCACGACATGATATGGCGAGGTTCGGCTTTGAGGTTTACAGAGCAAGTCCTCGTCAGGCTGACGTAATAATTGTTGCAGGTACCATCGTTAATAAAATGGCGCCGGTACTGAAACGATTATATGATCAAATGGCCGATCCCAAATACGTAATTGCTATGGGAGCTTGTGCTATTTCAGGCGGGCCTTTCTTTCTGAATTCATACAGTGTTGTTAGAGGAGTGGAACATGTTATTCCTGTTGATGTTTATGTTCCCGGATGTCCTCCAAGACCGGAGGCTTTGTTTTATGGTCTTATGCAATTACAAAGAAAAATTGAAACGGAATCCATAATGGTAAAAAGGGATCCGATGAAGGAATATTTTTAATTTCTAACTATAGATAAATGGATAACGATAAATTAAAAGAAAAAGTTCTGTCAATTGTTCCAAACGCAGAAGTAGTGAATGGAAAACAGTATCTTGAAGTGACTGTTATTCCAGGCAAAATTCATGAACTTGCAAAACAATTAAAAGAAAATCCAGAAACAAATTTCGATTATCTGTATTGTCAATCAGGCGTTGATTACGGCGATAGTTTAGGTGTTGTTTATCATATCGAATCTGTTAAATACAGGCATTCAATAGTATTGAAAACTAAAATAGCGAACAGGGAAACTCCTGTTATCGAAAGCGTTTATGATATATGGAAAGCTGCCGAATATCATGAAAGAGAAATTTATGATCTGATAGGAATAAAATTCAGAAATCATCCTGATCTCAGAAGATTCTTTCTTGACGAATCATGGGGGCACCCTTTAAGAAAAGACTTTATTGATGAAGTAAATATTATAGAGAAATAAAATTAAAATTTATGAAAAAGATTCTAATATTATTGCTTGTTGCTTGTTTCATATTACCTATTCAAGTTGACGCTAAAAGATCGGTTCCTAAGGAAATAACTATTTATTATAAAAAAACAAAGTATAAAGCTCCTCATTGGTGGAAGATTGACGGAAAAGGAAACCAGCCCGGCGGATACGTTGAAGCATGGGATACATTTTCAAATAAAATAATATGGCGTACAAAAGTTTATTCAACAAAATATCAAGACAAATTAGAACACGATGTACAGGATATTTTTATAATTGATATGTGGCTTAAAAATGATACACTATATGTTAAAAATGAAAAAAATTATATATATCTATTGAATTCTCTTAAAGGAACTTTGATTATTAATAAAGAGTCGTCAGTTGGTGATGGAACTACCAATATTCCGAATACAACAGCACAATCAGATTCATCAACCGAAAAAAGTGTTACTACTACTTTAAAACCCAATAATATGTTAATGATAGGCGGAATTATTTTGGGTGGAGGACTGATTATAGGTGCAATTGGATATGTTATTTTCCGTAAAAAAAAATATTTGGCTAACAATAATAATTAAATATAATGACTGAAGAAATTTCCAGTGTTGTAGATATCGAACAGCAGGAATATGTTGTAAACATAGGGCCTCAGCACCCATCTACACATGGAGTGCTGCGTTTTGTTGTTTCACTTCAGGGCGAGGTCGTAAAAAGTCTTCAGCCCCATATAGGTTATATACACCGCGGTATTGAAAAGATGTGTGAAAAACTCACATATCAACAGATCATTCATCTTACTGACAGATTGGATTATCTTTCGGCTCACATGAACAACGAAGCTGTTTGTCTTTGTGTTGAAAATGCCCTCGGAATTGAAGTTCCAGAAAGAGTGAAATATATCCGCACTATCCTCGATGAATTAAACAGGATTGCATCACACCAGTTATGGTGGTGCTCTTTCGGTATGGACCTTGGAGGACAAACTTGTTATTTCTATGGATTGCGTGACCGCGAAAAAATTCTTGATATTTTCGAAGAAACATGCGGCGGCCGCCTTCTTCTTAGTTACAACACACCCGGCGGTTTGATGTGGGATATTCATCCAAATTTCCAAAAAAGAATTAAAGATTTTATAAAATATTTCAGAAAAAAACTTCCCGAATACGATAGTATCCTTACTGGAAATGTTATTATGCAGGGAAGAACAAAAAATATCGGGATTCTTTCGCTTGAAGATGCTATAAATTATGGCGTTACAGGACCCACCGGCAGAGCTTCAGGATTTTCCTGTGATGTAAGAAAACATCATCCTTATGGTGCTTACGACAAAGTTGATTTCAAAGAAATACTTTATACCGAAGGTGACACATTTCACAGGTATCAGGCAAGGATGTGCGAAATGCGGGAATCTATGAATATTCTTGAACAACTTGTTGATAATATTCCCGAAGGCGATTTCACAGCAAAAATGAAGCCTGTAATAAAATTACCCGAAGGTGAATACTACCAAAAAGTGGAATCAGCCAGAGGAGAATTTGGAGTTTTTATAATCAGCAAAGGTGAAAAATATCCTTATCGTATGAAATTCCGCAGTCCTAATTTCTGCAACCTTGCTGTAATGAATATTCTTACTTCTGGTTTTAAAATCGCTGACCTCATTGCGATAAGCGGCTCGATGGATCTTGTAATACCTGATATTGACAGATAAATAAAGTTTAAATTTTTAAACTGAAAACATATATGGATTTTAGTTTTAATATTTACGATCTTACTTCCTTTACAAAATGGATAGATACTTCGCTATATGAATACTGCGCACCATTTTGGGCAATGATGTGGGAGATGCTTATAATTGGTGTTGCCATTCTTTTATTTTACGCAGTGATCGGATTATTCCTTGTATATGCGGAAAGAAAAGTTTGCGCATTCATGCAAAACCGAATTGGGCCAAACAGGGTTGGACCTTATGGATTAATACAAACAATAGCCGACCTGTTAAAACTTCTGATGAAAGAGTTGATTTCAATTAAGAAATCCGATAAATTTCTTTTCAACCTTGCTCCTTTTATTGTTATTATAGTTAATTTTATGGTAATTGCTGCAATACCTTTCGCCAAAGGATTACATGCCATTGATTTTAATATAGGTATATTTTATATGATAGCAGTTTCTTCAATGGGTGTTATAGGTATTCTTATTGCCGGTTGGTCAAGTAATAACAAATTTTCACTTATCGGTGCTATGCGTAGTGGTGCACAGATTGTAAGTTATGAATTATCTGTAGGACTGTCTCTTATCACTATATGTATTTTTGCCGGGAGCATGCAGTTATCAACAATAGTGGAAGAACAGGCGAATGGCTGGTTTATTTTCACAGGTCACATTCCTGCTATTATAGCATTTGTAATATACTTGATTGCAGGTACCGCAGAAACCAACAGAGGCCCATTCGATCTTCCTGAAGCAGAATCGGAATTGACAGCCGGATACCACACAGAATATTCAGGAATCAAATTCGCATTATTTTACCTTTCTGAATTTATGAATATGTTCATAGTGGCATCTATTGCAGCAACTGTGTTCTGGGGCGGTTGGATGCCTTTCCATATATCCGGTTGTACAGGATTCAATGAGATTATGGACTACATACCCCCATTTTTCTGGTACATTGGAAAAACATTTGTCATCGTATGGATCATAATGTGGTTTAAATGGACTTTCCCGCGTTTACGAATTGACCAGTTGCTTACACTTGAATGGAAGTATTTATTACCTATCAATCTTATCAATATTCTCTTAATGGCTTTAATCGTATTAATGGGCTGGCATTTTTAATCTATGAAAAGTATAATAAACTACATATCCGACATTTTATCAGGAATTCTCTCTCTGTTAAAAGGGATGAGGATTACAGGGAAATACTTCTTTTCGCCACGTGCGATAGTAACTCAGCAATATCCTGAAAACCGAAAGAAAAAGGGGAAAAAGAAACTGGTAATGTTCGACCGTTTCAAAGGCGAAGTGGTCATGCCCCACAACGAGAACAACCAGCATAAATGTACCGGCTGCGGGATCTGTGAAATGAACTGTCCGAATGGCACAATTGAAGTTCTTACTGTAATGAATGTAGGTGAGGACGGCAAAAAGAAAAGAGCAATTGACAAGCATATATACAGGCTTGGCATGTGTTCTTTCTGCGCATTGTGCGTTAAAACCTGTCCTTCTAAAGCAATCGCATTTTCACAGGAATTTGAACATGCCGTATTTGACAGAACAAAACTTATAAAAGTATTAAATAAACCGGGTTCAACTTTAATGAAAGGTGTAGAATAATGAGCGGAAATCAATTTATGTTCTATTTGTTTTCGGCGATTATCATTGTTTTTTCGATACTCACCGTCACCAGCAGAAAGATACTACGAGCAGCTATCTTTCTTTTATTCGTGCTGGTTGCCACGTCAGGATTATACTTTATGCTTAACTACCAGTTTCTGGCAGCTGTTCAGCTTACCCTGTATGCAGGAGGTATTGTTGTTCTTATCATTTTTTCTATTTTATTGACCAGCCACATCAGTGAAAAATTTGAACCTATCAAACCTCAAAAGGGAATTTTCTCTGCTATCGCTGCAATTGCAGGCGCTGTGTTATGTATCATTACTATTTTAAATTATAAATTTGCTGCCAATACCGCTGTTGCCCGCGAAGTCAATATGAATGTAATTGGGAAAGATCTGATGAGTTACAGATACGATGGATATATATTACCTTTTGAAGTGATTTCTATTTTGCTGCTTGCAGCTATGATCGCTTCTATTGTTATTGCTAAAAAAATTAAAAAATAAAATTATGGCTGAAGGAATTCCATTAAATTATTTTTTAGTTCTCGCTACAGTAATGTTCTTTATTGGTATATATGGTTTTCTCACACGCAGAAACCTTATTACTATACTGATGTCAGTAGAACTAATCCTTAATTCTGTCAATATAAATTTTGTTGCATTCAACAAATACCTTTATCCTGAAAGGCTACAGGGACATTTTTTTACACTGTTTATTATTGCTGTTGCTGCAGCTGAAGCTGCTGTAGCTATTGCTATTATTATCAATATCTACAGAAACTTTAAATCAATTAATGTTGAAGATGCTGACGAGATGAAATATTAAAAGATAATTCAAATTTCAAAATGCAAATTTTAAAATTTAATGAAAAATAATTTATCTGAAAGGTTTTTAGATTTTGCTGCTAAAATTATAAAATTAGCATTGCGATTAGAGAAAACTGCTGTTGGAAAACATATCGGAAATCAATTAATGCGTTCAGGAACATCAGCAGGAGCAAATTATGAAGAAGCATGTGGTGCTGAAAGTCGTGCAGATTTTGCTCATAAACTTCAGATTGTTTTTAAAGAATTAAAAGAGTCATTATTTTGGTTAAAATTGATTAAACGGTCTGAGTTACTTCCAGCCGAAGATGAACAATTAAATTTTCTACTAAAGGAATCTCAAGAATTAACTAATATTATTGGCAAATCAGTAGTAACTACAAAAAATAATTACAAGTAATTTTTTTTACAATTTTTCACTTTGCATTTTACATTTTAAAATAAAATAATATAAATGCTCATTAATAAAATTAACTGTTAAGAATATGATTGACTTTAGTTATACCTTATTTATTGTTCTGATTCCAATGGCAATGTTTTTATTGCTTGGGCTTCAAGGACACAAAATGAAATCGTTTGCAGGAGTGCTTGGCACTTTCGGGCTGGGTGTATCCTGGATACTTTCAATAATCACTGCGTACCAGTATTTCTTTGTTGCCGGAAAGGTTGAAGGAGTGTATCAGAAGATTATTGGATTTAATACTGTCTGGCTTCACATGACAGACAAGCTGCACATTGATATGGGCATCCTACTCGACCCGATATCTGTAATGATGCTTATCGTAGTTACTACTGTTTCTTTTATGGTTCATATATACAGCATAGGGTACATGAAGGGAGAAAAAGGATTTGAAAGGTTCTTTGCTTTTCTTTCACTGTTCACTTTCTCTATGCTTGGACTTGTAGTTGCGACAAACATTTTCCAGATGTATATTTTCTGGGAACTTGTAGGTGTTTCATCATATATTCTGATAGGATTCTATTATCAGAAACCATCCGCAGTAGCTGCATCAAAGAAAGCTTTTATTGTAACACGTTTTGCCGACCTGGGATTTCTTATTGGTATTCTCATTCTCTCATTCAACACAAAAACATTTGACTTTATTGCATTAACCGACGTTAATGGCGCTGCAATTGCCACAGGAGCCGGCTATTCATTTCTTGGTCTTTCGGTTATGACATGGTCTTTGATATTTGTCTTTATGGGCGGTGCAGGTAAATCAGCTATGTTCCCTTTTCATATATGGTTGCCTGATGCAATGGAAGGTCCCACGCCTGTTTCAGCGCTTATTCATGCTGCCACTATGGTTGTTGCCGGTGTTTACCTTGTTGCACGTTTATTCCCTGTTTATGCAATATCAGCCCCGGAAGGTCTTATGGTAGTGGGATATATTGGTTGTTTCTCTTCATTGTTTGCAGCAGTTATTGCCTGCACTCAATTCGACATCAAACGTGTTCTTGCTTATTCCACTTTATCGCAGATAGGATACATGATGGTTGGACTGGGTGTTTCCGGCTATGGCGGGCATGAAGGGCTAGGTTATATGGCATCCATGTTCCACCTCTTTACACACGCCATGTTCAAAGCGCTCTTATTCCTTGGTGCAGGCGCTATCATTCACGCAGCTCACAGCAACTATATGAATGAGATGGGCGGATTGAGAAAATATTTACCAATCACTCATATTACTTTTTTAATTGCATGCTTAACTATTTCGGGTGTTCCTTTTTTGTCGGCATTTTTCAGTAAAGATGAAATTCTTACTGCTGCATACCATCACAATCTTATCATTTTCTGGGTGCAGCTTTTTGTAGCCGGACTTACTGCATTCTATATGTTCCGGCTGTATTTCCGCGTATTCTGGAATAAAGAACCCCATTATCATCATACTCCTAAAGAATCACCCCTTACTATGACCATTCCTTTGATTTTCCTTGCTCTTGCCTCTGTTTTTGCAGGATATATACCTTTCAGCAAATTTGTTTCTTCCGACTCTATACCTTTCGAATCAGAAATAGAATTGGGACTTGCCATTCCTTCGGTTATTGTTGGATTACTTGGGATTCTGATAGCTTTTATTATGTATAAAAAAGAAACTTCAATTCCTGATAAAGTTTCTGCATCATTTAAATTCTTTTACAGATGGGCTTATAACAAATTTTATTTTGATGAACTATACTTATTTGTAACAAAAAGGATCATTTTTAGATATATTTCCAAGCCGGTTGCATGGTTCGACAGGTATGTGGTTGACGGCACCATGAACGGAATTTCGGCAATGACCAATTATATTTCGTTTCAGATAAGAGATTTCCAGTCGGGACAGTTGCAGCAGTATGCTTTTGTGTTTGTTTCAGGAGCGATCGGGCTTGCGCTGGTGATTATGTATTTGTTGATTCATTAATAAAAAAAAATTTAAGAGATGAACATACTTAGCCTTTTTGTTATTATTCCAATACTTACCATCTTTGCTTTGATGGCTACCAAAAGTTTTAAGCAGGCGCGTGTAGTTGCAGCCATCGGAATGGGAATTCAGCTGATCTTAGCTACAGTTCTTGTATTTATGTATTTAAGTGAACGTAATGCAGGCAACACCGCAGAAATGCTTTTCTATCAAAGTCATGTATGGTTCGAAAGCCTTAATATCTGTTATACTGTGGGCGTTGACGGAATTGCTGTTGCCATGATCGCCCTTACAGCAATAGTTGTTATTGCAGGCATTTTTGCCTCATGGGAAGTTGAATTCCTTACAAAAGAATTTTTCATTTCATTGATATTACTTTCATCCGGTGTGTTCGGATTCTTTATTTCCCTTGACATTTTTACCATGTTCCTTTTCTATGAAGTCGCCGTTATTCCTATGTATCTGCTTATTGGTATATGGGGAAGCGGTCCCAAGGAATATTCTGCTATGAAACTTACATTAATGCTTATGAGTGGCTCTGCTTTGTTACTTGTAGGTTTGCTTGGCATTTATTTTAATTCTGCACCTGACGGCGGAGATCTTACATTCAATATTATCAGCATTTCGAAAATTCACATCCCCATAGAAGCTCAACGTTTCTTCTTTCCGTTAACTTTTGTTGGTTTCGGTGTGCTTGGCGCATTATTCCCGTTCCATACATGGTCGCCCGACGGTCACGCATCAGCACCTACTGCAGTGTCCATGTTGCACGCAGGAGTTTTGATGAAGTTGGGAGGATATGGTTGTTTCAGAGTTGCTATGTTTCTTTTGCCCGAAGCTGCACATGAAATGGCATGGATATTCTTAATTCTTACAACGATAAGTGTTGTATATGGTGCATTCGGGGCTATTGCACAAAGGGATCTCAAATATATTAATGCATATTCTTCTGTGAGCCATTGCGGTTTAGTGCTGTTTGCCCTGCTGATGATGAATAAAACAGCCATGGATGGCGCCATCATCCAGATGGTCTCTCATGGCCTGATGACAGCACTCTTCTTTGCATTGATAGGAATGATCTACGGAAGAACTCATACCCGAATGATTGACGAAATGGGTGGTTTAATGAAAGTAATGCCATTCCTTGCTGTAGTTTATGTGATCGCAGGGCTTGCTTCTTTAGGATTGCCCGGCTTTAGCGGTTTTGTTGCTGAAATGACAATATTTGTAGGCTCGTTCCAGATACCGGATGTTTTTCATAGGGTATGCACCCTTATTGCCTGCGCTTCAATTGTAATAACTGCTGTATATATTTTAAGAGTAGTTGGAATACTATTGCTTGGTCCAATCAATAACGATCATTATTTGCATCTTGGCGATGCCAAATGGTACGAAAGAATATCTACTATCACTCTGGTATTACCTATTGCAGGAATCGGCCTTGCACCTCTGTGGTTTTTCAACATGATCGGCGACAGCCTTGCTCCTATTATCAATCAATTGTCATTTATCGGTTTTTAATGATATATAAACGATTTACTTTATGATGGATTTAGAAAAATATTTATTAATGCGGCATGAGTTGATTTTAACTCTTGTTACACTTATTATCCTGATTGCCGAATTATCTGTTAAAGGTGAAAACAGCAGGAAAATCAGACCTTTCAGTATTATTCTGTTTTTTATTGTAACAGCAGCGGGCTTTTTGCCATTACAAGAAGGCAGCTTGTTTGGCGGAATGTATCAAACTACCGGATTGATTACTTTAATGAAGAATATACTGAATATCGGTGTTCTCATTGTTTTCATTCAATCTTACAATTGGCTGGGAACAGAAGAAAATAAATCCAAAGTGAGCGAATTTTTTCTTTTAATCTTGTCAACACTGATAGGAATTGACTTTATGATCTCTTCAGGTGATTTCCTGATGTTCTATATCGGATTAGAATTAGCCACTATTCCTATTGCATCGCTGGCAGCTTATGAAAGAACCAAAACCAAATCAGCCGAAGCAGGTATCAAACTGATTCTATCATCGGCTTTATCTTCGGGCATACTGCTGTATGGTATCTCTATGATATATGGAACTACAGGTTCAATTTATTTTAGTGAAGTTGCTGAAGCTTTTACTAATAATAATCTGCAAATCCTTGCATTTATTTTCTTCTTTGCCGGTATGGCGTTTAAAATTTCTATTGTACCTTTCCACTTGTGGACTGCCGACGTTTATGAAGGCGCCCCCATTAATGTAACGTCTTATTTATCGGTTATCTCGAAGGGTGCAGCTGTATTTATTTTTACTATTATCCTGTTCACTGTTTTCCGCAATGTTATGGGTGTATGGCAGAATGTAATTTATATCACAGCTGTTCTTACGATGACAGTGGGTAACCTGTTTGCCATTCGCCAGAAAAACCTGAAAAGATTTTTAGCTTTCTCTTCCATTTCACAGGCAGGTTTTATCTTCCTTGGTATCATTGGCGGGAACAAACTTGGAATGACCTCAGTGATCTATTTCATGCTTGTTTATATCTTTTCAAATCTTGGCGCTTTTGGTGTAGTGGCGGCCATTGCCAATAAAACAGGAAAAGAAAATATGGAAGATTACAATGGGTTATACCTTACAAACCCAAATCTCAGCCTGCTTATGATGCTGGCATTATTCTCACTTGCTGGGATACCACCGGTTGCAGGATTTTTCGGGAAGTTCTTTCTTTTTACAGCCGCCGCCGAACAAGGGTTTTACATACTGGTTTTAATTGCAGTATTAAATACTATCATATCACTTTATTATTACCTGCTTGTTGTGAAAGCCATGTTCATTAATAAAAGCGAACACCCGATAGAGCGCTTTAAAAGTGATTTTTATACACGGCTCGGATTACTTATATGCGCTGCAGGCATTATTGTTACAGGTTTTGCCAGTGTTATCTTCGAATATATTCGTTCATTAAGTTTCGGAATCTGAGAGACTGTTTAAATTTCACGATTAAAAAAATATTTTTTATGATATTTTTCAAGAAAATCAATTTGTTTGCCCCAAACCCAAAAGGGAGCAAATTGATTTTCAACACACCCTTTAGGGTCGGGGCAAATGTTGAAAATCAAAACAACCTGTAAAATATTTCAGCAAAATTTAAACAGTTTCTAATACTTTGAAATATGCCACTAAATAAATTAAAACATATCATAAGTGAAATAGATGGAATCAGATGCACTATTGTTGAAACAGGCGTATCTGAAGAAAGAGTTTTATTTCTGAAAGAAATCCTCGAACACAACGGAAAAGAAGTAAAAATTCTTGAAGAAAAAAATGACAACACTGAAAAAACTTTTACGATTGGAGTAACGGATATCCTTTTCAATCCTGTTTTCGCGATATATGAGAGGACATTGAAAAGTACAGATGGCTATAAAATAACACCTGCATACTGGAACCAGCAAACAACAATTTTTGACCCGCGTTACTGGCTGATGAAAAGGAAAAAGTAAAAAACCCCAACCTTTTATAGGCTTTTCCGCAGGGCAAACGCATGAAAAATTCTCACAAACTGTCAGGACGCTCCGAAGGAGCTACTATTCGGGTGATTTTATTATTTCTATAAACAGTTAAATCCTAACGGATTTTTTGTATATTAATAGTTCCGATAGGAACGTTCTGTTTATAGAAATTACGGCATTCCTGACAAATTAAGCCTCGTATAGGCGCCCTGTAAAGAAAAATATTTATTTCATGCGTTTGCCCTGAGTATTTCTGCCCAACTTAATTTTATCCGCAATTTATTTGTATATTTGAGACGATTTTGTATTATGAAAATTGAACGGCAATTACAAGGAACTTTAAATACAATATTTACCGAACTTATTAAGGAAAAGGGGTTGGAAGGGCGAATAATGCCTTATCCTGTTATTGAAGAAGGAAGAGCAGATATTACGCTAAAAAATAAAAATGGGAAGCCGATATTCTTTATTGAACTTAAAGACCCGACAGCAAAAGATGGCAAAAGTGTTTTTGATAGTAGCGTTCTAATGCGCGAGGTAGAACGAGCGCAACGTTTAGAGATTAAATATTTCGGCAACTGCAATTTTTTGGCTTGTGCATTTTTTGACAAAGACAAACTCTTTGAAAAAGTAAGTGTCAATGAAGGTTTCTTTACGTTGACTGATATTTTCCGCCTCAGTCAAAGTTACACACCAGGTAAGGAAATTTTAACCAAGCTTCGCACTATTGCCGAATTTTACATTGACCGTGCTTTAGAAATTATTGAGCGCAAACCAATCAAGTTTAGTGAGCTTGACGAACTTTTTATATTCAAAATCCGCAAACTTATTGAAGTGTATGCACATCCGATAAGCGATGAAGTATGGAAAAAATACAAGCACAATAAAATTTTTGAAAAAGAAATTCAGCGTTACGTACAAAGCCAGTTATGGAACAAGCCTTCAACTTTTGAGGAAATAGAAAACCTCACGCACATTGGTGTGCTGATGCTCATTTCAAAACTCATTTTTTATAAAACGTATGTAGATAATCAAACATGGCATGATTTGCATCCTATGAAAGTTCCCGATTCCATCAATACATCTGATGAATTGGAAGAACTCATTTGGAAATATTTTAAAACATTTCAGGAAGTCACTGGGAATTTTGAATTATTAATTGGCGAACGCTCCGACATCATTTTTAAAATTCCTTTTGTTAGCGAAGCGGTGATTGATTTGGTAAAAGAAATTCTTGATACAGAAGGACACTATAATTTCAGCAAAATTCCTTTTGATATTATTGGACGAATTTTTGAAGAACTAATTCGTGAAGATGAACGTCATAAATTAGGACAATATTTTACCCCACCCCATGTAATTGATTTGATAAATGCTTTTGCTATTCACAAAAGCAACGACAAAGTTTTTGACCCCTCATGCGGTTCCGGAACTTTTTTAGTACGCGCTTATGAACGTAAAAAACTTTTATGTGCGAAAGAAGATAAAGGGGTAAGACATGAAATTTTACTTGACGAAATCTACGGCAACGATTTATCGGGTTACCCAGTATATCTGAGTATGCTTAATCTTGCTATTAGAAATATGCGCAGAGCAAGTTATCCAAGAATATCAAACAAAGATTTTTTTTCAATCGCAGAAGGAATAAAAATTTCTTTACATAATCAGAATGGGAAAATTGAAAAAACCCCATTACCAAAATTTGATGCCATTATCGGAAACCCGCCTTACACACGCCAGGAAGATATTGGAACAATGCACGGCACCGTGAGTAAAGAAAAAATACAATCCCTGATAAAAACTGAATGTGGCTTTGAACCTTCGCAACGCACTTCTATTTATGCATACTTTTTTTACCATGCAAGTGTATTCTTAAAAGATCAGGGCTATCTTGCTTTTATATGTCAGAACAGTTGGCTTGATACCGATTACGGAATTGATATGCAACGTTACCTGATGCGCAATTATGAAATAGTTGCAATAATTGACAGCGAAGTTGAGAGATTTTTCCCTTCAGCTTCTGTTAATACAACAATCGTAATTGTTCGCAAGCAACGCGATGAAGAAGCCCGAAACGCAAGCACAGTTAAGTTTATTTACTTAACTTCTACTTTAGCCGATGCAATAAAAAATTACAAAGGAGTAAACAAACTGTATGATATTATCCAACACACAAACGAAAGTGAGAACAACGAATATTTCCGATTAAACTGTATTCATCAGGAAACACTTTCAAAATTTACCAAGTGGGGACAATTTCTAAAAGCACCGAAAGTATATTTTGATATTTTGGAAAAAGGAAAAGACAAGTTTGTACCATTAGGTGATTTAGCAGATGTAAAATTTGGATTGAAAACAGGTTGCAACGAATTTTTCATAGTCAAAGATGTTACTGATAAATTGAAAAATGAACATTTGAAAGCAGTTGTTTACAATCCTGATGAACTTGATACAATAAAATCTGTAAAGCATAAAGAACTTAGAGTAGTTGAAAATGGCTTCAATGAGTTTTGGCTGATAGAGAACAAATACTTAAAACCATTTTTGAAAAGTTCGCGCGATGTAAATAAATACATGATATGCGAAGGTGATTTAGTGAGTAGAATTATTTTGATACAAGAAGAATCTGCAAAACACATTAAAGATTCAAAATTTATTTTCCATTACATAAAGCATGGACAGAGAAAACAAATTGATAAAAGACCAACATGCGCATCCCGCAATTACTGGTATGTAATGGATAATCAGAATAGACCCGATTTATCTTTTAATCGGTTAATAAATGATTTCGGAAAAACATACAAAGGCAAACTTTATTATGCAGATGTATTCAATAATATACACTTAAAAGAACAAAATGATTCTGTTTGGTTATTTATGAATTCGACTTTATCATGGTTCATTCAGCAAATTTTTATCAGAAGCAATTTTGGTGACGGAGCAGGTGAAATAAAAGTATATGAGTTAGCAGATTTCCCAATTGCAAAAATTAATGTGGGAAATTTTAAAAATACGCTTGGTGAAACGAAAAACTATAAAGAAGAATTAGGCACATTAGAAAGTTTGAAAACAGTAAATCCGGAAAGGGTAAAATTAGACAGCGCAATACTTGAAGCCATCGGCTACAAGAACAAAAAAGAACGTGAAAATATTTTGTTTGAACTTTACAAAGCAACTTATAAACTCATTAATGCCCGATTGCAAAAAGCACAAAGTTTAAAAGGAGTAAAATCACAACGCAATAAAGTTGAATTCAGAGTATATGTGGAGCAGTTGAATGAAATGTTGATTGAAGAAAAGCATGAAGCCAAAAACACTTTAAAGTTCGCCAAACAATTAGGAAAACTTGTCCGCGAAATTACTTCAGAAAGTAAACTTCAAAAGAAAATACTTGATGCATACTGGAAAGAAAAATTTGGTAAACTATTCAATGAAAAAGAAATTGCAGAAAGTGCACAGATAAAGCTTTTTTAAAATAAAATAATATAATTTTATTTGATAGAACAGAATAAATAAGATGTGGAAATAAAAAAATAATGAAGTAAAAGAAGAAGAAAAAAATCAGTTTGCGTTATTTATAATGGAAGAATAAAATTTAATCAAGTTACAATGCCAAGAAAAATTAGCACTCTTTTAGGACTATCCAGTAAAGCTCTTGACAAAAAAGGAGTGTTTGATAGCTTTGTAGATATTGATTCAAGATTGCACATTGACCCAAGTTTATTAAAAAATTGCAAAATTCCAGAATTCAAAACTGCACATAAACAATTTGAAGAACACTTTAATAATGTTTTAGCATTAATTTCTAATAGCAATAATAAATATGATAAACTTTGGAAAGAAGCACTTATAAGACTAAGATTTAAAGAGATTGATAATTTCGCTTTAGGTTATTCTCAAAGCGGAACTGGAGGTAGTGCAATTGGTTGGGGGCTTGCAAAAAATATACTTGAAACAGTATCACAAATTGTTAATGCAGGTATAAAAGACCCTGTTATTTTCGAACTTGTTGGAATGTTTGAAGAAGGAATAGGTGCTGACAGGATTAGTGATATGACAATTTCTATCCTGATTAAAAATTTTGCAGAATACACCCAAAGAATTGCAAAAGAACTTAAAGCACCAACAAGAAAAATTAAAGTTAGAGACACAGAATTCGTTTTACCATTTGATTTATCTACAAGAAAAATAATATTTCTTGTCCCGAAAAAACTTTTAAATAATTTACCCATTGCAACTAGCTGGGATGATATTGACAGAGTTTGCAAATACAATGATGATTTAAGAAGAAGAGTAAATAAAATAATTGGAAATAGCTGGAAATCGGCAAGTAGGATTCCAAAGCGTCAATTGAAAAATCTTTTACTTGAAAACCCGGAATTACTAAAAGACCTTATTGAACAATATAAAGCAAAACCAAGATCTAATTATGATTTTGACAATGACCCGTTAGGTGAATTATTTTGGGCTGAATTGTCAGAAAGAGCACGTAAAGAACATCCATTAAATTTAAAAAATTACAAACCAGTAACAGCGGAAAATATTTTAGATGTTGTGAAATTAATTTGCGAACAATATGCTTCTTTAATAGAAAATAATGGATGGTTTGAATATTTATATGACCATACAGGAAAGTTAAAACCAGAGAGAGCATCTCAACTTTTATTTTATGGAATTGCCGAAACTTATTGCATTGCGAACAATCTTGACTTGAGTAGAGAAACAAATGCAGGCATTGGTTCTTTAGATTTTAAAGTTTCAAAAGGACACAAAGCAAAAGTTAATGTCGAATTAAAATATTCCACGAATCCCAACCTCATTAAAGGATTTGAAAAGCAGCTTCCAGCTTATAACAAAGCAGAAAAAACAGATACAAGTATTTATTTAATAATTCAGACAAAGCATTCAACAAAAAACATTGTAGAATTAAACAAAATTGCCGAACAAAAAAGAAAGAAGAAAGAAAAAGTCCCCGAAATAATTATAATTGATGGGCAAAAACAAATTTCAGCAAGCAGGAGAAGATAAGCCACACCGCAACAGAAATAGAATTAACCCAACTTATGCCTGCCATGCTGGATAAGGCGTTTAAAGGAGAATTGTAAGAATTGAATTTATTTCTAATAATTTTTTTGCTATGTCAGTAACTATTAAGAAAAAAATAACCACCAACTCACGGGTGTTGAGTGATTTACTCACAAAGTATAAAAATACTTTTCATGCATTATGTGAACTAATTACTAACTCCATTCAAGCAAAGGCAAAAGAAATAAAGATTGAAATTGACTATGCAAGAAAAAATTCCCTTACTGCATCACCAATAAAATCTATTACGATTACTGATAATGGACATGGAGTTCCGTTTAACGAATTTGAAAATAAAATCATGGAAGTTGGCACAACAGCAAAAGCGGATGGTAAAGGTATTGGTCGGTTTGGGGCATTACAAATCGGAAGTAAAGTTGAAATTGATACTATTGCTTGGGATGAAAAAATTAAAAAGTTTACAAGAGTATTCTTACCAATAGATGCTGAAGAATTTAAGCAGCGAGGATTAAAAGATATAGATTTTGAGTTGACTGAAGAAATTTTTGATTCTAAGGAAAAACCTTACTATTCTGTAAAAATTAAAAATCTTTATCACGGTAAACAAGAAAAAGTTCCCAAGAAAAATAGAATTGTCAATGAATTACTTCATGAAAATATTCACTTGGCTGTATTTGAAAAGTATCCTTATGAAATATTCAATAACTCAGTTTCTTTTTCTATCAATGGTAAAATACTTAACCGAAATGAATTTATTTACGACAAGCCAATAATTAAAAAACTTGACTTTATAGATATAAGAGGCAACAACACCAAAATTAATTTCTATTTCTACCACGTAAAACTATCTCCACCTAAAGTAAAAGTGTTTTTACAAGTTGACAATAATGGAGTTAAAACAGTAGCACACGAATACACTTACACTTCCGATTGGTATTCTTCCGACTCTGGTTCATGGTTCATTTATGTTGAATCACCTCTATTCACTTTGGACTTATTTAGAAATATTGACTTTGAGGAAATGGGAGACGAGGAACTGACCAAACTAAATAGTTTTATCAAGAGTGCAATCAATGATTTCTTTGTTGGAATAAACCAACGATTCCAGAATTTTACAACAAAACTTTCTGATGATATTTTCAATCCTCATAAAAATGGAAAGCCAGCATCAGAAATTCAGGAAGTTTTATTTCAAAAAGCGGCCTTTCTTGTAGAAAACCAGTATAAACTTTTAGAGAAAAATGATAAAATTCGGGAATTGATTTATCCGCTCATTGATAAAGCATTAAGTGATGGTAACATTAAAAGCATCTTTGATAAAATCTTAAAATTAGATGCCCCAACAATTGAGAAGTTTCACAACTTGCTTAAAAAAACAGAGCTTGAAAATGTAGTTCATTTTGCAAGTCAGGTTGCCACTCACACAGAGTTTTTAGATTTTCTACATGAGCTTGTTTACGGTGATGTTTCCAAAATAATTAAGGAAAGAAGTCAATTACACAAAATTGTAGAAAATCAGTTATGGATTTTTGGAGAGCAGTATAATAGCACTCCTTCTCTTTGGTCAGACAAGAAAATTGGAAATATTCTGGAGGAAATAAGAAATAAAACATTAGTATATGAGCCGACCAATAAAGACGAAAACCTGATTGAACTAAAAGCAAGAGAATTGAATGATATAACAGATTTATTTTTTACTAATGAAAAAATTACCGATGATGGAAGTAAAGAGTATATGGTTGTAGAATTGAAAGCACCCAAATGTGCAATAGGGCAAAAAGAAATAACTCAGATTGACAGATATGCATTCACCATTGAAAAGCATGATGGACTTCCTTCTGATAAAGTTAGGTATAAGCTGCTTTTGATTTCTTCCAAACTAAATGATTACGCCAAATCAAAAATGGAATCGGCTTTTGGAATAAACAGAATACCATTTTTATACGACAGGAAATCAAAAAAGAATATTGAAATTTATATTTTATCTTGGGCAGAACTAATTGAAAACAATCGCAGAAAATTAAACTACCTTTCAAAACATCTGAAGGTAAAGGATAAGAGCGTGAAAGAAAAGTTTGAGGCGGAATATTCAGAACTTATTAGCTCTAAAGTAAAATCTGTTTTAAAGAGAATTAAATGAAAAATCTACTCACACTTCACGAAGCATTTGCCGAAAGTGAATTTAAAAAATACAGGGTGTCACAAGACCGGAATTATGAATCGGATTTTGATAAGGAAATAAAGAAACTGAAAAAGTAAGCACACAAAATCCTTTCAGCCAAAGAAAATAATCCCGCAACTGATACAAGAAAATTTTAAAAGCAATCGTATGAAATGGTTTACAAACTTTATGAGTTAACCGATGAGGAAATCGCCATCATTGAAAATAAAAAATAAGCTATGGCTAAAAAACAAATACCGGCAAAAGAAGGTTTTAACGAAATTTTGCTTTACACCACGCCCAATGGCAAAGTAAAGGTTGAAATTTATTTGCAAAACGAAACTATATGGCTTTCACAACAAAAAATTGCCGATTTGTTTGGTGTTGATCGAAGTGTGGTAGCGAAACATTTACTTAATATTTTTTCTGAAGGAGAATTGAATAAAGAGGCAACTTGTGCAAAAAATGCACAAGTTCAAAAAGAAGGAGAAAGAGAAGTAACCCGCAATATTGAGTTTTATAATTTAGATGCTATCATATCGGTTGGTTATCGTGTAAACAGCACACAAGCCACCCATTTCAGAATTTGGGCAACTGAACGGCTCAAAGAATACATCATCAAAGGTTTTACCATGGATGATGAACGCCTGAAAAATCCGAACAATATTTTTGGCAAAGATTATTTCGAAGAGCAATTGGCTCGTATTCGTGATATCCGTTCGAGCGAAAGGCGATTCTATCAAAAAATTACAGATATATATTCACAATGCAGCGCAGATTATGATATAAATACACAAATCACACAAGATTTTTTTGCAACGGTTCAGAATAAACTGCATTGGGCAATTACAGGGCAAACAGCCGCCGAGATAATTGCTGCAAGAGCTGACAGCGCTAAAGAAAATATGGGTTTAACCTCCTGGAAAAATGCACCGAAAGGAAGCATTAGAAAAACTGATGTTGCTATTGCGAAAAATTATTTGAACGAAAAAGAATTAGACGGTTTAAACAGGATAGTAACAATGTATTTAGACTATGCAGAAAATCAGGCTCGAAAAGGAGTAGTTATGTACATGAAAGATTGGGTGGAAAAATTAGATACATTTTTAAAGTTCAATGAGGAAGCTATTTTGAAACATCAGGGCAAAGTTTCACACGAAGTTGCTGTAGCCCTTGCCGAAAGCGAATATGAGAAGTATCGCATTTTTCAGGATAAATTGATTGAATCTGATTTTGATAAAGTGATAAAAAATAAAAACCTGATTCTAACAAAAATTGGAGGAAATAAACCATGAGTATGTTCTGTTATCAATGCCAGGAAACAGCCAAAGGAACTGGTTGTACCATCAAAGGAGTTTGCGGTAAAACGGAAGATGTCGCAAACCTGCAAGACTTATTAATCTTTGTGCTGAAAGGAATTTCTATTTATAGCACAAAAGCGCGTGAAAAAGGAATTGAAGACAATGAGGTAAACAAATTTGTTTTCGACAGTCTTTTCACTACTATCACTAATGCTAACTTTGACAAAAAAGTTTTTTTTCAGAGAGTCAGAAAAGGTTTGATATTAAGAGAAAAGATTAAGAAAGAGTTTTTAAATGCAGGTGGAAAAATAGAAGGACAACTGCATGAATCTGCAACATGGCTTTCAGACAATGAAGTTGAATTTGAAGAAAAAGCAAAAACGGTAGGTATACTTTCCACTCCCAATGAGGACATCCGGTCATTGAGACATCTCGTGTTATTTGGTGTTAAAGGAATGGCAGCTTATGCAGAACATGCTTTCAACCTCGGATATGAAGACAAAAACATCTGGGGATTCATGCAAAAGGGACTTGCATCCATAACCGATGATTCTCTTTCCGCTGATGACCTTGTAAAATTAGTAATGGAAACCGGTGCAAACGGAGTAAAAGTAATGGCTTTGCTTGATAAGGCTAACACATCAACTTATGGTAATCCTGAGATCACAAAAGTTAATATTGGCGTTCGCAACAGGCCGGGAATACTTGTTTCGGGTCACGATCTGAAAGACATGGAAGAACTGCTGAAACAAACCGAAGGAACAGGTGTCGATGTGTATTCACATAGCGAAATGCTTCCCTCCCACTACTACCCTGCTTTAAAAAAATATGAACATTTTGTAGGTAATTATGGAAACGCATGGTGGAAACAAAAAGAAGAATTTGAAACATTTAACGGACCTATTCTTTTTACAACCAACTGTATTGTTCCTCCTCCGGTTAATGCCATATATCGTGATAAAGTGTACACTACAGGAGCTGTTGGATTTGAAGGCTTAAAACATATTCCTGATAGGGCAACAGGCGGGACAAAAGATTTTTCGGAGATTATTGAGTATGCAAAAAAATGTCAACCACCGAAAGAAATAGAAAAAGGTGAAATCATCGGGGGCTTTGCACATGCACAGGTTTTTGCATTAGCCGATAAAGTTGTTGAAGCGGTGAAATCGGGCGCAATCAGAAAATTCTTTGTTATGGCAGGTTGTGACGGCAGGTTGAAAGAAAGGGATTATTATACAAAATTTGCCGAACAGCTTCCAAAAGACACTGTGATTCTCACAGCCGGTTGCGCAAAGTATCGTTACAATAAATTAGCTCTTGGTGATATCAACGGCATTCCGAGAGTGCTGGATGCAGGACAATGCAACGATTCATATTCTCTCGCAGTAATCGCTATGAAACTGAAAGAAATATTTCAACTAAATGATATCAACAAACTTCCTATTGCATACAATATCGCATGGTATGAGCAAAAAGCGGTTATAGTTTTGCTTTCCTTGTTATACCTGGGTGTGAAGAACATTCACCTTGGACCAAGCTTACCTGGATTTCTTTCGCTTAATGTTGCAAAAATATTAGTTGAAAAATTCGGAATTACACCCATCACTACTGTTGATGAAGATCTAAAAATATTTCTTAATGGAAACTAATCTTTTTGAAAAAGCTACAATACTTGATTTTTCTGAATTAGCAGAGTATTCGGCAAATGGTATAGTAAGCAAAAGAGTGCTTGAAAAAAATGCCGGCAACATTACCCTCTTTGCTTTCGACAAAGGACAGAAACTTAGCGAACATACGGCTCCTTTTGATGCAATGGTGCAAGTGATAGAAGGCGAAATCGTGATAAACGGGAAACCATTCCTGTTACATACAGGTAAGAGTATTATCATGCCTGCAAATATTCCACATGCTGTAAATGCATTATCAAAATTCAAAATGCTGCTTACGATGATCAAAGAATCTGCATGAGTATTGCGATTTCCATTTTTTTGTATATTTACAGCATTCTTGTATTGATAAAATGAGATTTCTTTTAAAAATACTATTAGGATTTTTTCTTATATCCTCGTTGCTTGCTTGCCGCAAAGAATACGGTAAAGCAAGTTGGGATGTTTCGGTGCTTACACCGCTTATCAACACATCACTTGGAATAAATAACCTGATTGCTGATTCACTCCTTCAGACCAATCCCGACACATCCATTAAAATTGTTTACAATAATACGCTGTATAACTTTTCTACGGATTCTCTTGTTAATATTCCTGACACTATAACACAACAGGTCTTCCATATACCTATTAATATTACTGCACCGCCGGGTCAAATGATACTGAATAAGACCGACAACAAACAACTTGATCTGGGAGATGCAAAGATCACGAAGATCATAGTTAAATCAGGTTACATTAACCTGAAAATGAAAAATACACTCAAAGAAAAAATGCTATGCACTTACCAGATACCATGCGCTACGCTTAATGGAATACCATTTGAAGTAACCGATCTTATTCCTGCTGCCGATGTTACAGGCTCTGTAAACTTTTCAAAGAAAGTAGATATTTCCGGTTATACATTTAATCTTACCGGCCAAAATGGAAACAGCGCCAATACCCTCACTTCCATTACCAAAGCATGGGTAAATCCTAATGGAAATCCGGTTTATATTACGAATCTCGACAGTCTGCAAATATTCGCCGGCTTTGAAGATATCATTATTGATTATGCCAAAGGATATTTTGGAAGTAAAATTTTTCAGTCGGGGCAGCAGTTTGCAGCATTTGATCTGTTTAAAAAGATTACAAGCGGCAGCCTTAGCCTGGAAGACATACATCTTGTATTGTCCGTTAGCAACGGGTTTGGTGTTGATGCCGGACTTTTGATCCATGAAATAAAATCTGTTAACAATAGAACTAATACCACTGTGTCACTTGTTAGCTCTATTATTAGCTCATCCATCAATATTAACAGAGCTCAGGAAACAAACAATCCTTCAAGTCCTGTTATTCCTTCTGTCTTTTTATCTAATCTGGACAATTCCAATTTCAGACAACTAATCGAAAACCTGCCTGACCAAATGGAATTTTCTCTTGATATTACTACCGATCCATTAGGTAACATTTCATGCGGAAATGATTTTATACATAACAAATACGGATTCAAAGCAGACCTTGATCTTGAAATACCACTTTCATTGATAGCACACGAACTGACACTGACTGATACAATTGATTTCAATCTTTCCAAACCTGACGGTTATAAAATTAATCACGGTGTGCTGACACTCATTGCCGACAATGGATTTCCTTTTACTGCAGCAACTCAGCTTTTTTTGCTCGATAATAACAGCGCACTTACTGATTCATTAATGCCGTTCAGTAATATTATCGATTCCGCTCCCCTTGATGCAAATGATAAAGTTATTTCAAAAAAAAGAAATACCATCAAGATTCCTGTTACAGGCGAAAAACTCGATCATTTATATAATGCAAAAAAAATCATTATTGTAGTTAGTTTTAATACTGCCCTACAGGGTCATTATATAAAAATATATAGCGATTATTCACTGGATATGAAGCTGACTGGAGATTTTGACATGACCGTTAATCAGAAATAAATTGAAAAAATTACTACTCATATTTATCTGTATTGTTCTGAATCTTCTGTCAAAAGCACAGATCAGCGATAATTATTTCCATTATGACAATTATAAATCAGTTGTCGAAATTGATGGCAGTTATGAGTTTAATTCAAACAGCATAACGAACAAATTCCTTAATAACTACTTGTATGGTTCGCACATTGACAGCCTTTCAAAGCTATGGATGTTCAGAGAACTAAAACAAAAAAATAGTTTCGGTAGCGACTATGAAAGCGGGCTTTCTTTTCTATTTTGCCCAGACAGTTTGTTTGGGCAAACGGGTATGGGTATATTTATTAAATATAATATGTATAACCATGTAGATATAAGTTTTTCGGATGATCTTTTCAAATTATTTTTTGATGGCAATAAAAGCTATGCAGGCAAGAATGCTGATTTGAGTCACTCATCGTTGAATGTTCTCAACTATGATCAAATGCAGTTCGGAATCCAAACAAAATTTGGAGGGGACAAAATTAAACACACGTTCGGCATAGGATTAAGCATCAACAACGGATATAAACATACACGCATCAATATCAAAAACGGAAATATCTTCACCGATGTCAATGGGGAATACATTGATTTTTCAGCTAACTACGATGTATCCAGAAGCGACACTTCTCATACCTGGTTAGGGGCATTTAAAGGGATTGGAACTTCGATTAATCTGTATTATTCTTTTAAAACCGAAAAAAATAATTGCTTTGATCTTCAAATTACAGATTTCGGTTTTATCAGGTGGAACGGACAGTCCCGGCAATTCTCAAAGGATACGATCATACATTTTGAAGGTGTAAATGTTACAGACATTCTTAATGTTGAAGGAAATATTTTTGAAAATTCCAATACTGACAGCATTGTTCATTTATATACTTTTTCCAATACTACACGTCCTTACACCATGCTGACACCGGCGTGTTTGAAAATATCTTACCTGTATAATTTTTCAGAAAAAATAAGAACCGAATTTAGTGTGAAACAAAAGTTATTTGTTCATTACGATCCATTTTTTTTACTGAAAGCACAATATCTCCCTGATAAAAGAAATATTATTTCGCTGAATCTTTGTTATGGAGGTTATGGTGGCTTGAATATAATGGAAAAACATGAAATTAATGCCGGTCTCGAATACTCGCACAATTTTGGAAAAGGCCTAATATTACTAGCAGGAAGTAATTACCTTAACGGGTTTCTTTTTCCATATTCTATGACAGCACAGGGAGCTTTTTTATCAATTAAAAAATATTTCTTCTGATGAAGCATTTATTGAATATATTAATTCTGCTTGAGGTTACTCCACTGCTATCTTCCGCACAGGATTCTGTTTTTAACAAAACATACGGACAGATCGGATATAATTATGGTGAAAAGGTAATCCCAAAAAGTGATAGCGGATATATTATTTTAGGTAATAAAAGTGGTTTTGTTGGAAACACAGATGTCTATATTATTAGGACAAATAAAACCGGCAATTTTGTTTGGGACAAGGCTTACGGAGGAAGCGAGGTAAATTGGGCTGAAGATATCAAACCTACTGCAGATGGGGGGTATATTATTACGGGATATATGAGTATTCCTGATAACAACAATGATTACAATATTATGCTTCTTAAAACGGATTCCGGAGGTAATACAGAATGGTTAAAAAATTATGGCGGTAGTAACTGGGACCTCGGTCATAGCGTGGTTGAAACAGCCGACAGCGGATTTATTATAGCAGGCGAAACTTACAGTTTTGGTAATGGAAACAATGATGTTTTTCTTCTTAAAACAGATGAAAATGGCGATTCGCTTTGGTCTAAATTTTATGGCGGTTCAAATACTGATATAGCTTATGATATCAGCGTTTGCAATGATAGCAATTTTATTATTACAGGATATACAAACAGTTTTGGTAAAGGCGGATTTGATTCGTACCTGCTTAAAATTACTCCTTCCGGCGATACACTCTGGACCAGAACTTATGGCGATACACTTGACGACAAAACTTTTTCGGGAATAGAAACACAGGATCACGGTATTGTGTTTACAGGATCAACCATGAACTTCAATGCTATGGGACAAGACGGAGTGATTTTTAAAGCCGATTCAGCAGGAAACTTTTTGTGGGCGCGTGTTATCGGAGGTATAAATAACGAAGAGTTCTACGATATTTTCCAAAATTCAGATGAAAGCCTTTTCATGGCAGGATATACCGAAAGTTTCGGTTATACAGGAACAAAAGATTTTTATATGGTAAAAACGAATAAAGATGGCTGGTATATTTTTGGTCCTTCAGCCGGCGGCGTCAAAACTGACATTGCAAAATCGTGCATACCAACATCTGACGGAGGTTATGCAATTATTGGAACAACAGAGAGCAAGGGGCTTGGCATATCAAATATTCTTCTGATTAAAACAAACAGTGTAGGATATTTAGATACCTCGTATTCACAAATTGCCGGAATCGAAGAACATTCCCTTCAGAATTTTTCAATTTATCCAAATCCGGTTTCCGATAATTTGCACATTAATATTCCGACAGAGCGTTTATTTTCAGATATTGTTGTCTATAATCACATAGGTCAGGTTGTCAGTAAAACAAAACCGGCAGACGGACATGTTACCAATATTGATTTTAGTGGCTTCCCTGAAGGAATATATATTATTTCTCTGCATTTCAAAGATGCGATCATCAATCGAAAAGTTATACATATCCGTTGATATAAATATTTATTTTTGAATGAAGTTTTACACATGAGTAACACGGAAACTTTTCACCCGATTAATTCTAAAAACAATATTTTCACCGGTATTGGATTTGTGCTGGGGGGCACATCATTCTTCACCTTTTTACTATTGGTCATGTTTACCGGACCACCGGCAAATCCAAGTCATTCAAAGTATGACAACTCACCTCTTGTTGTGAATGATTCATTCGAACGCTTTACAATAATTGCTGCAGGCGATGCCATGTCGCACATGCCGATAGTTGCAAGTGCATGGGATACATCATGCAAATGCTACGATTATTCAGATGTTTTTAAGTATTTACCTCCTTTAGTAAAGAATTCCGACCTTGCTTTTATTAATTACGAAACAACTAACGGAGGCAAACCATATTCAGGATTTCCAAAATTCTCCGGACCTGATACCCTTGCATGGTTTTTAAAATCAGCAGGCTTTAATTTTTTTGTTAATGCAAATAATCATAGTATTGACAAGGGTTTGGATGGGATCACCAGAACGCTTAATGTCTTTGACAGATATAAAATCAGTCATACAGGAGTATTCAGAGATACCAACGAAAGAAAAAAAACATATCCGGTTATTCTTCGTCAAAAAGGATTTAAACTTGCCATACTCAACTACACATATGGCACAAATAATATCGAAACACCTGAACCGGCCATTGTTAACAGGATAGATACAGTACTGATTAAAGCTGACCTTGAAAATGCACTCGACTCAATGCCTGATGCAGTGCTTGTACTTATGCACTGGGGAGTTGAATACCAGAGCGAACCAAATTTCGAGCAAAAGAAACTAGCCGGCTTTCTTTTCCGTAATGGCGCTGATGCTATTATCGGTTCTCACCCCCATGTTATCCAGCCGATTGAATTGGTTAATTTTTCGTATAAGGGAAAATCTAAAACAGGCATTGTTATATGGTCGCTGGGAAACTTTGTCGCAAACCAGCGAAAACAGTTTTGCGATGGTGGAATATTTGCCCGCTTTGCCATTGCAAGAAATATCTATACGGGAAAAATAAAAATTGATAAGATTTCATACATCCCTTTTTGGCTATATAAGCAGGCTGCTCCTGTAAAATATTATGTATTGCCAATATCAATGTTCGAAAATGATTCAACAACATTTAACATGAATCAGGAGGATAAATTATCATTCAAAACATTTATAAACGACACAAGACTGCACCTGGCAAGGGATACAGCAAATATTAGAGAATTGAAGATTCAATAAAAAGATTTAGAATTTGGATTTATTGATAAGTAGAAAAGATTTATTAATTTAGCCCTATCAATTTAAAACTTTATACCTATGGAAACTACAACACCTAATGTACCGACAAATTTTTCAAACACTACGCAATCCGGTTCTAAACAGCCAATGAAGCCCAAGACCGGATGCCTTGGCACTACTATGATTCTTGTTATCATTTTTGTTATTTTGCTGATTTTGTTTATCCCGGGCTGCAGCAAATACAATACAATGGTAAACAAAAATGAAACAGTAAAAGCTCAATGGGCGCAGGTAGAAAATAAATACCAAAGGAGATCTGATCTTATTGAGAATCTTGTACAAACAGTAAAAGGTTACGCTACGCATGAAAACAAAACTCTCACTGAAGTTACTGAAGCCAGAGCAAAAGCTACATCTGTTAATCTCAATGCAGATAAGATTGATGAAGCTTCGATAAATAAATTTCAGGAGGTCCAGGATGGTTTAAAATCTTCGTTCAGCAAACTTATGGTTGTTGTTGAAAAATACCCTGATTTGAAAGCTAATACCGGATTTCTACAATTACAATCTCAACTTGAAACTACTGAGGATTCTATAGTTTTTACAAGAGCAAAATTTAACGAAGTTGCTAAAAATTATAACGCATATATTAAAAGATTCCCCAATAATATTGTGTCATCAATATGTGGATTTAAAGAAAAAGCATATTTTACCGCTGATGCAGTAGCAAACAAAGTTCCTAAGGTAAAATTTTGATAAAAAAAATTCAATATACAAGAGCCTTGTAATACTACAAGGCTCTTCTTATTTTTTAGAGGTGCCCGTATAAAATACAATTACAGTTGCAATATATTTCATAACTTAGCTATTTATAAAAAACATGTTATGAATAATATTCCTCTTGCAGAAAAACTAAGGCCTTCAACTATAGATGAATTTATCGGGCAAACGCACCTTGTCGGTGAAAACGCCATACTTAAGAAAGCTATTGAGTCAGGTAATATTCCTTCTATGATTTTCTGGGGGCCGCCGGGAGTAGGGAAAACCACACTGGCGTATATTATTTCAAAACAACTCAATCGTCCGTTTTATACTCTCAGCGCAGTTAATTCAGGGGTAAAAGATGTTCGCGAAGTTTTTGAAAAAGCAAAAAAAGAACAGCAACATTCCATACTTTTCATTGACGAAATACACCGCTTCAGCAAGTCGCAGCAAGATTCCCTGCTGGGTGCTGTTGAAAAAGGGATAGTTACACTGATAGGCGCAACAACGGAAAATCCTTCTTTTGAAGTAATATCACCTCTCCTATCGCGTTGCCAGGTTTATATTTTAAAAGACCTCGGGAAAGACGAACTTCTTGGATTATTGGAAAAAGCAAGAATTTATACTGAAACAGAATTTCAAAAGAAAATTAAAATACAGGAATCAGAAGCGCTACTAAGGCTTTCCGGCGGTGATGCCCGAAAAATGCTGAATGCTTTTGAATTGGTGGTTCAATCAGAGCATAATGACGATATAACCATCACAGACGATAAAGTTCTGAAAGTGATTCAAAAAAATATTGCCTTATATGATAAAAGCGGCGAACAGCATTACGATATCATTTCTGCATTCATAAAATCCATGCGCGGAAGTGATCCTAATGCCTCTGTTTATTGGCTTGCCCGCATGATTGAAGGAGGCGAAGATCCAAAATTTATTGCACGCCGCATGCTGATACTTGCATCCGAAGATATAGGGAACGCTAATCCTAACGCTCTTTTACTAGCTAACGCCTGCTTTCAGGCTATTAATGTTATCGGATACCCGGAATGTGAACTGATACTAAGTCAGACAGCGATTTATCTGGCCACCTCTGTAAAAAGCAACGCATCTTATATTGCCATACAAAACGCACACAGAGAAATCGAAAGATCGCGTGATTGTGCAGTACCACTACATCTTAGGAATGCGCCAACTAAGCTTATGAAAGAAATTGGTTATGGAAAAGATTATAAATATGCGCATGATTACGCAAACAACTTTGCAAACATGGAATTTTTGCCGGAAAAAATAAAAGAAAAAAAGTTTTACGACCCGGGCAACAACAAACGTGAAGATGAGATACGTCAGCATTTACAGTCGCTCTGGGGTAAAAAATACAATTATTGAATGGCTTTACAAAAGACTATACCTATTAAAAAAATTACTTCACCGAATCAACAATCGCTTTAAAAGCTTCAGGATTATTCATTGCCAGATCGGCAAGCACTTTCCTGTTGATGGTGATATTTTTTTCGTGTATTTTGCCCATGAATTCGGAATACGACATTCCAAATTCTCTCACACCGGCATTGATGCGGATGATCCACAGTCCTCTGAAATTACGTTTTTTTGTGCGTCTGTCGCGATAGGCGTACTGTTGGCCTTTTTCGTAGATGTTTTTAGCAACCGTCCAGACATTTTTTCCAGAGCCGAAGTATCCTTTTGTTTGTTTCAGAATTTTCTTCCTTCTTGCTCTTGATGCTACAGAATTTACTGATCTTGGCATTGTTCATCGTTTTTTTTGTTTCAGCGTCCTGCAATTTCAGGCAGGAACTTTTGGAGCTGACAACAAGGTTTATACTACTTTATAATTAGAATTAGAATTAGAATTTGTATTTAATGTATAATATTTGGAATAATGAATATCGATTAACGAATGATGATTTTAGAAGTAACTGAAAATCTAAAATCTGAAATCGTTAATCCTTGTTCTTAAATAATAATCTTAGACCTCACGAAAACACCAATTAAATACAAAGAGTCCTTTTAATATTACGTTCATCAGCTTTATCAACTAATGTAATATGTGTCAGGTTCCTTTTCCTTTTCTTTTCCTTTTTTGTTAAGATATGACTCTTGTAAGCATGTTTTCTTTTAATCTTGCCGGTTCCAGTAAGAGAAAATCTTTTCTTGGCACCGGACTTTGTTTTCATCTTTGGCATTATCAGACGTTTTGATTTATATATTGTTTTATTATTTTGTTACTATTTAGGTATAAGGATGGTGAAAGTTATAGGTCTTTTCCTTTATACCTCTATTTCCCTATACCTAAATAATTTCATTATTTTTTCTTTGGAGCAATGATCATAAACATTCTTTTCCCTTCCAATTTCGGCAATTGTTCTACTTTTCCATATTCTGTAAGAGCATCAGCAAATTTCAGCAGAATGATCTCTCCCTTTTCTTTATAAAGTATCGATCTGCCTTTAAAAAACAGATCAATCTTAACCTTAGCGCCATCTTCAAGAAAACTGACAGCATGTTTCATTTTAAAATTGAAGTCGTGTTCATCAGTATTTGGACTAAGGCGAAGTTCTTTTACAACAACTTTAGCAGCTTTAGCTTTTTGCTCCTTTTGTTTTTTCTTCTGTTCATAAAGAAACTTTTTATAATCAATAATCTTACAAACAGGCGGGTTTGCAGATGGAGATATTTCCACCAAATCCAAATCCTGATCTATAGCAATTTGTAAAGCTTCTCTGATTGGGTAAATTCCCGGTTCAATATTTTCACCTACAACACGTACTACCAGTGCTTTGATCTTTTCGTTAATAAAATGGGTATCTTCTTTTTTTGGCCCAAAGCGGCGAAAAGTCGGTCTGAAATTAGTTGTTGCTATATTTTTTCCTCCTTATATTAATTAATACTAAAATATTATCGTTATAATTTTTTACTCAAATAGCAGTCATTTTCATGACCTCATTGTTAACTAAATCAGCAAAATCCTTTAAAGAGAATGAACCCATGTCACCCTGCCCCTGTTTGCGCACAGAAACTGTTCCATCTGCTGCTTCTTTCTCTCCAACTATAAGCATAAACGGGATTTTTTGAAGTTCTGCATCACGGATTTTCCTGCCCGTTTTTTCGTTTCTGTCGTCAATGAGGGTGCGAATTTCGTAATTATTTAGCAAATTTAAAACATTTTTCGCATAATTAATATATTTTTCGCTGATCGGAATGATCATTGCCTGATCCGGAGTAAGCCACAGAGGCAACTTTCCTGCACAATGTTCGAGTAAAACCGCAACAAATCTCTCCATTGAACCGAAGGGCGCCCTATGTATCATAACAGGTCTGTGTTTCTGATTGTCGTTGCCGGTATATTCAAGTTCGAAACGTTCAGGCAGGTTATAATCTACTTGTATTGTTCCCAGCTGCCATTTGCGCCCTAATGCATCCTTCACCATAAAATCCATTTTGGGCCCATAGAAAACTGCCTCTCCCATTTCCACAACAGTTTTCAAACCTCTTTCTTCGGCTGCTTCCAAAATAGCTTTCTCGGCTTTTTCCCAGCTTTCATCCGATCCTATATATTTTCCCTTATTATTAGGATCACGCAACGATATCTGTACGGTATAGTCTTTAAAATCGAGCGCTTTAAAGATATATAGAACAATATCAATTACTCCGATAAATTCTTCTTTCACCTGATCCGGACGGCAGAACAGGTGTGCATCGTCCTGTGTAAATCCTCTGACTCTGGTCAAGCCATGAAGTTCCCCGCTTTGTTCATAACGATAAACCGTTCCAAATTCCGCCATACGCACAGGCAGATCTTTGTATGAACGAGGTTTGGTTTTATAGATTTCGCAATGATGGGGGCAATTCATGGGTTTAAGAAAAAATTCCTCTCCTTCCTGCGGTGTTGAAATCGGCCTAAAAGAATCTTTTCCGTATTTTTCATAATGTCCGGAAGTAACATAGAGGTCTTTAAGTCCGATATGTGGTGTGATTACCTGTACATAACCGGCCTTTTTCTGTACTTTTTTAAGAAATGACTCTAACCTTGCTCTCAAATCAGCGCCTTTGGGGAGCCACAATGGTAGCCCCATTCCTACTTTTGGAGAAAACGCAAACAATTCCAACTCTTTTCCAAGTTTACGGTGATCGCGTTTTTTTGCTTCTTCCAGCAATACTAGGTATTCTTCGAGTTCTTTTTGCTTTGGGAAGGATATTCCGTAAATCCTTGTCAATTGCTTGTTATGTTCGTCGCCTTTCCAATATGCACCTGCAATATTTAAAAGTTTTACAGCTTTGATAAAACCTGTATCAGGCAAATGCGGGCCTCTGCAGAGATCCGTGAAATTGCCCGATTCGTATAATGTAATTGTACCATCTTCCAATTCTTTCAGAAGATCTAATTTGTAAGGATCATTCTTTTTCGTAAAATATTCAATGGCTTCCGACTTTGAAACTTCTCTGCGTTTAAAGGTATTTTTCCGCTTAGCAATTTCAAGCATTTTATCTTCGATCTTTTTGAAATCATCAGAAGAAATAATCCTATCACCAAGGTCAATGTCGTAATAAAAGCCATTTTCAATATTAGGGCCTATACCGAATTTTACCCCAGGATAGAAGAATTCAACAGCTTCAGCCATCAGATGCGATGATGAATGCCAGAATGTTGCTTTACCCGCTTCTTGATCCCATGTATAAAAGACAATGGAAGCATCTGCATAGATTGGCATGCAGGCATCCATTATTTCTCCATTGATCTTTGCAGAAAGTACATTTCTGGCAAGTCCTTCACTAATATTTTTTGCAATCTCTAACGCAGTAATACCTTCAGGGTATTGCCTCACTGCATTATCTGGGAATGTAATATTTATCATTACCGAATTCGTTTTCTCTTTAAACAAAGATGCAAAAATAAAGAAAATTATAATATAAAGCCTTTATTATTTGCATCTACCGATGAATTGTCGTTGAATTTGTATCCATATGCGTTTAGAAGTCTTTGTAAACCGCTAAGTTCGCATTTTGACAACTTTTTAAGAAATCTTTTTTAGTTAGAAAAATATTCTTTACATTTGTTTATTCTATAAAGCCCATATAAAATAGGTGTCTTTATATAAATTCGAACTGATTTTTGAGGAAACTTCAGTTAAATAAAGGAATTTTAAACATTTGGTCATTAGTGCTTTTAAATTCCTGCTTATCGCAGGCAAGTGTTTAGAGTTTACCCGCCCGGCTGACTACTGGCAGATAAGTTATTTCATGAGTCCAGTTTAAAACGAAACGAATAATTGTTCGGGTAAAATTATAAAATAATTTCCTGTTTTTCAATATTTTTGCATACCTATTAATAGGCGTAAGTTCAAGTAATAAATGCAACTTTTTACCAACAACGTGAAAGGGAAGAAATAAACTTTATAAATTTCTCAAAACAGAGAAGGGAAAATCCCCTCCCTGCCTTGATGGATAAAGT
>Ga0247841_10002042_pt1 | contig 41988 bp, 42 predicted proteins | sample LaCruzMarch2015__2_FD_192410 | JGI IMG/M metagenome (GOLD analysis project Ga0247841, IMG submission 192410) | Freshwater microbial communities from meromictic Lake La Cruz, Castile-La Mancha, Spain - LaCruzMarch2015_18m | ecosystem: Environmental > Aquatic > Freshwater > Lake | place: Spain...
ACTACTACCGCAGCCGTTTTGCGGAGTTGTATTTTAACCACAAAGCAGTAAACACAAATTGGATATCTTTTTCAAGGGGTTTAAATTTAAATCCACACAATTCCGGAAAAATATTCTCTTTTGTAACAGAAGAACTGTTTAAGTTGGGTGTATCGGTTGAAAATCAGCCATACCCCCAAAAAGTTGAAGCAAAAGATTTTGAAAAAGCCGATATGATCATTGGTTTGAATAAAAATGAGCACCAAAAGATGATTGAAAAAAAATTTCCTCAGTTCAAGGAAGAAGTAATTTATTGGGACATTGCTGATGTTTTTGAGAAAGACAGTTCTTCTGAAGTACCAAAAATCATTCAAAATGTTGACCAATTAATTGAACAGTTGAGTAAGCAAAAATAGGTTGCTGAAAATAGAGACATCTTGTATGCTGGCGATACTTATGTGCGACCACTGCGAACACAATCTCACGGAAGACACCGAATCAGAAAAAGAAGCGGACAAAGAAGATGTCTGCTGCGGCGGAAACTGTGAAGATTGTAAAAACGAAAATTAGTTTAGGATCTTGAAAATTTTGCTATTCCCGCCTGCGCGGGAATCTTGTAGTTCAGTTAGTTATAAAAACTTTTTTTTCTAAGATCACCGCCTGCGCGGGAATGGGTTTTTAAGACACAATCCGATATCACACTTCTCTACTCTTCTAAATATCTTTGTGCGGCAATAACACTGCTTATGGCTCCAATTAGTATTCCCGTACCGCAAATGAGGAACATTATTAACAAAAAGTTATTTGTAGCCCAACCATAAATACTGAATTGATTATCAACGAAAAACGCTCCAACTCTTGGAGACATAATATACAAAAACGGGTAAAAGAAAATTAGTGTTACAACTGAAGCTATACCGCCAGCCAAAATACCTTCTATTACAAATGGGCCTTTTATAAACCAAGGCGACGCACCAACCAGTGTCATGATCTCAATTTCACGATGGTAACCATAGATCGCAAGTCGGATAGTATTGAAAGTAACCAGAATGGCAATAATACCCAACGCCACTGTTATGCCTAATCCAACCCGACGCGTCGTTTTCATCACAGAAGACAAGCGCGTAATTATTTCACTGTTGTCATCGTATGTTACACGAGCAATCAACCTCTCGTATTTAGGGCTCTTTAAGGATTCATTAATGCTGTTGTAAGCATCAGTATCGTTTGCACGCACAACTAACGCAGATTGCAAAGGATTATTTCCAATTTCTTCGAGCGCTTGGGCGATTCTTGGGTTATCTTTGTGTTTTTCCCTAAAAGCCGATAATGCTTGGTTTTTTGAAACATAAGTTACGTCGTCAACGTTTTTAAACCCTTCAATATCCGTTTTCACCGCCATTACTGCCGCTTCCTGCGCGTCATCTGCCATAAAAACCGTAATATCAACCTTTGACTCTATCCCCTTAATAATATTTTGTCCGAGAACTGTAACCAAAAGCAACACCGACATCATTGCCAATGTTAAAACCATAACTCCGGTTGCAGCCAAAGAAATCCAAATATTTCTCCAGAAATGCACAACCCCAGAATGAATAGCACGACCAAGAGGGAAAAATCTCATAATGCGTATTTCCCTGTTTTTTGATCGCGAACCACGCGACCTTTATCTAAAGTAACAACTCGTTTTTTTACCGCATTAACGATCGCTTCATCATGTGTTGCCAACAAAATCGTTGTGCCAAGTTTATTTATTTTTAGTAAAAGTTGGATAATATCCCACGCGTGCAAAGCATCAAGATTTCCTGTCGGTTCATCCGCCAAAATAATCTGTGGTTTAAAAGCCAATGCTCGCGCCAAAGCCACACGCTGTTGTTCACCACCAGACATTTGCCAAGGGTAATTATTTGCTTTGTCGGATAAATTAACGAGTTTGAGTAGTTGTGGAACTGTGCGCCTTATCTCCCGTGATTCCTCACCAGTTACCTCCATCGCAAAAGCTACATTTTCAAACGCAGTTTTGTCGGTAATAAGTTTAAAATCTTGAAAAACAACTCCGATTTGTCTGCGTAAATGCGGAATTTGCCATTGACGAATGGAAGAAACATCCCACCCGTCAATAATAACGGAACCACTAGTTGGGAATTCTTCCGCAAAAAGTAAACGCAAAAGCGTGCTCTTGCCAGCACCACTCTGCCCAACTATCGAAACAAATTCTCCAGTTTGTATCTCTAAATTTATGTCTTCTAACGCTGGTGAATTTTTTGTGTAAATTTTTCCTACGCTCTGGAATATAATCACGTTGAAATTATATCACACTTAATTTCCCCGCGTCACCATTGACTCTATAAATTCGTCCAACTTTCCATTTAACACGCTTTCCGCATCAGAAGTTTCTGTTTCCGTTCGATGATCTTTTACCATTTTGTAAGGATGTAAGACATAAGAACGTATTTGATTTCCCCACTCCGCAGACTTAACATCACCGCGTACATCCGCAATACTTTGCGCATGTTGAAGTTCACGCAAATGCTCCAACTTACTGGCCAGCATGAGCATTGATCGCTCCCTATTTTGCAATTGACTACGTTCCGTAGAACAAGAAACAACTATTCCCGTAGGAATATGTTTAATACGCACCGCCGTGGAAACCTTATTAACATTTTGACCGCCTTTTCCGCCACTACGAAAAGCGGAAAATTCCAAATCGTCCTGACGAATATCAACCAACTCTTTTGTTACTTCCGGAATCACATCTACAAGCGCGAAAGAAGTTTGACGCAAACTATCCGCATTAAAAGGAGATTGTCGCACTAATCTGTGGACTCCCGCTTCGTGTTTTATTTTTCCATAAACATAATCACCTTCCACGCGAACAGTAACGTGTTTAATTCCTGCCTCTTGTCCGCGATTTTCATCTAGAATTTGTGCTTTCCAATCTTGCGTTTCTGCATAACGCAAATACATACGTAAAAGCATTTCTGTCCAATCCTGAGCCTCTGTACCACCAGCTCCGGCAGAAATTGTTACAATTGCGGCAGAGTTATCATGCTTCCCCGAAAAATAAGTTAGAAGCTCCAATTTTGAAAGCTCCTTGTCTATTTTTCTGTACGTGGCTTGTAATTCCGAGAAAGATGCCGCGTCGTCCTCGGTAATTATTTTTTCCAATTCAGCAAGATCACTGATTTCTTTTTTCAGTTGTTCTAATTGATTTAATTCTTTTTGTAGTGCCGCTTGTTCACGCTGTAAATCAGTAGCTTTTTTTTGATCAGACCATATATCAGGTTCCTGTAGATTTTTTTCTATTTCTAAAAGACGCGCACTCTTTCTTGTGGCCTCAAAGACGATCCGAAACCGTTTGCAGTCTCGGTGCTAGTTCTTTGGTAAATTGCTCATTCATGGGCGAATAGTAACAATTTAAAACAATAAAATCAAAGAAAAAGCAACCAGTGGAGGTTGCTAAGAGAATGAACAAAAAAATGGGATGTCTTTGGTTTAGCCTTACCGGATAAGGAGAGATCCGGCGGATTCGTTGTCCTCGTGCGGCTAATCAAGAGTACAACTACTCAGGGTTTCAGACTTGATCAGAGTCATCGGATGATGAAGTCCCAGCAGCAACTGCATCTCCGCCCTACAACCCCTGTTGCAATGAGCCCAGAGGAGTAATAAGCGCAAAGCACAGGTTTGGGCTTATGCCTCAGTTGCAACGTATGACCTCGCAAGTCATAGGCCGCTAACTTGAGCAATCGCGTTTGCTTTCTTCCAAAGAACACCCCTAGGTGGTCAATACTAACGGAAACGAATTATTTGTGCAACAGTGAACTATTTCGAAAAACAGGAATTCTCTTTCCCCCAGAGTCCTGGTTTTCAAAAACGTAAAGCAATTTACGTTTTTGAAATACCCTCCAATTTTTTCCTTCGAAAAATCCCCTCAACTACCGGAGGGGAAACGGAGGCCTTTGCTACCTATAGAATTGCGCACGCTTCGAAAGTGATCGCGAAGGCAAAGAGAATATTGATTGTCAAAAAGCTATAGAGAGCAATAGACTGCCCTCTTTCAGCTTCCTTGATGTGCCAACACGCTTCTTTAGTGCGATGATCTAGTCTCTTCAATACCGACTGACACTCATGATCAACGAAACGATCTATCCAATTCCAACACATGATAACGGGAATTGGAATAATAAGTGTAACAATCACAAATGAAGCATGCAGCCATGGATAATTTATCCTTTCCCAAACTGCATACGTTCCGATAGCAAGAAGCGACAAAAGGGCAAGATAGACCAGACTGAGGGTCGAGACGCTCATTTTCATAATCGTTTGCTCCCAAAGAACTACGGTACAAAAACAACGCAATGCACAATAACATGTATTTAGATATTTTTCAATAGCTATAAGTAACCCAATATATATTTTGTTCGCAAAGCTATTTATGCAAACTCAGTTGAGCTAGTGAAGGGCTCTGAGACATCGCGCTTCTTAGCGCTAGTTTCAGAGTTCTTCGAAACGTTGATCACTATTCTTTTAAGTGGCCCATGCGAGAAGCCATGCTGTTGCAGGGCTCTCGCAGGGTTCATTTATAAGAAGTGCAAAAAAGACTTCGGGCGTTTGCGAAGTCTTTTTTGTGTACTTATTGTTTGTTCCGCTTCGCGGAGCTGTCTAAATGAGAGCCGATGGTGAGAATTGGACTCACGACCTGCGCGTTACGAATGCGCCGCTCTACCACTGAGCTACATCGGCACGACACGTGCAACGAGAAAAGAATATGTTAAAAATTATGGTTAGTCTAGAGCAAGTAGTGAATTATTTTAATAAAACCCCAATAAGTCCTTACTAAAGTTTTATTGATGCATTGCCACGCACTCAATTTCAACCAGTGCGTCTTTTGGTAAATTTGAGACTTCTACTGTGGCTCGTGCTGGTTTTGAAGTAAAGTATTCCGCATAAACTTTATTCATTTCGGCAAAATCTTCAATATTTTTTAAATAAACAGTTGTCTTTACTACACTATTCAAATCACAGCCAGATTCCTTTAAGACAGCTTTAAGGTTTTTTATTACTCCTTCAGTTTGTTCACTAATCCCACCTTCAATGAGTTTCCCTGTTTCAGGGGTAATGGCAATTTGTCCAGAACAAAAAACAAAATCTCCACAATCTATGGCTTGAGAATAAGGCCCAATTGCCTCCGGCGCTTCTTTAGCAGTTATTGTTTTGAATTTCATTATACCCCTCCTTTTTTAAAGCTTCTTTGATTTTTTTCACATGTCCCAATCCTTCTGTTTCTACTGTGATTGTTAGACGCACTGATTTTATTCTTTCAACTGTTTCAAATTGATCATGGTCAATTTTAATCACGTTTGCTTTTTCGTTTGATAAAATTTTTGCTATAGCTAAAAGTTCGCCAGGTTTATTTATGAGATCAACAGAAAATTTAAAAACCCTACCAAGCCGTATTAATCCGCGAGATACAAGAGCTGAAATAGTCATAACATCAATATTTCCCCCTGAAATAACAGCGACCACTTTTTTCCCTTTTAAATTAATTTTTGAGTCAAGAAGAGCCGCAACAGAACAAACTCCAGCCGGCTCGGCAATAAGTTTATGTTGTTCTAAGAGAACCAGAAATGCTTCCATAATTTCTGTATCCGTAACTCTGAAAATTTTATCAACAAGAGAAGAAACGACAGAAAAAGCCATTTCACCGACTTTTTTGACGGCTACTCCATCGGCAATTGTACTGACTGATTTCAATTCAACTACTTTTTTTGCCTTAACAGATTGATACATCGCATCAGCCAAAATGGGCTCTACTCCTACTACTTTTATTTTGGGATTTTTAGATTTTACAGCAATTGAAATTCCAGAAATTAAACCTCCACCACCAACCGGAACCAAAATAACATCAACATCGGGCATGTTTTCAAGAATTTCTAATCCTATTGTTCCCTGTCCAGAAATAACCTGCCAATCGTTAAAAGGATGAATAAAAGTCAGTTTTTCTTTCTTAGCAATTTCGTGGGCCTTATTATAAGCATCATCATAACAATCACCGTGCAGAATAACCTTGGCTCCTAATTTTTTCGTGGCGTTGACCTTAATTAAGGGTGTAGAAACGGGCATCACAATGGTCGCTGAAACCCCGTTTTTCTTAGCAGCAAAAGCAACTCCTTGGGCATGATTTCCAGCTGAAGCAGCAATTAACCCTTTTTTCTTTTGTTTTTCTGTTAGTTGGCTAATTTTATTGTAAGCCCCGCGAATTTTATAAGCACCAGTAACCTGCAAATTTTCTGGTTTTAAGTAAACTTTTGCTCCGGATATCTGTGATAAATAATCTGAATAAACAAGGTCAGTGGGTCTTAAAATTTTTTTAAGATTCTGTGATGCTTGCTCGATATCTTTCAATGAAATACCAAATTTTTCTGTTGCCATAAATTTTCCCAATAGTAATTTAAGCTAATAAAGAAGTCAAACCATAAATTTGAGCTTAACACTACTGCTCAAATATTTCGCGCTTGCTGTCGCGCCATATCGGAGTTCTTCGACTTCTGTGCGTAAAAGTACTGGCCTACATATCTTTCCAAAATTTTTCCGCTATTTTTTGGGAACACACAATCGCTTCTTTAATATCGCGTAAAGTCGGATTTTTAACTATCTTGTGCTGGTCCATTGTTTTGCGCACCACTGTTTGGATATCCAAAAACCGGCATTCTTTGTTTAAAAATTTCTCAACCATATAATCATTAACGGCGTTCATCGCGGCCGGCAAGGTTCCCTTTTTTCTGGCCGCCTCCAACGCGTATGCTAAGCAAGGAAATCTTTCTAAATCAGGTTCGCTAAATGTGAGATTTTTCGAAAAGTCAAAACGTTTTATTAGAATATCCCAGCGTTCAGGATATGAAAGAGCGTATTGGATTGGTAGGCGCATATCCGGATCGGCAAGCTGGGCCATTATGCTACCATCAGAATATTCAATCATAGAATGAATGATGCTTTCTGGATGGATAACCACTTTTATTTTTTCGACCGGAATGTCATAGAGCCACATAGCTTCAATAACCTCAAATCCTTTGTTCATTAAAGTGGCAGAATCAATGGTAATCTTTTTGCCCATATTCCAAGTCTTGTGCCCAAGTGCATCTTCCACTGTGATATCTGCCATTTCTTTTTTTGTTTTATCGCGCAAGGCTCCGCCGGAACATGTAATTATAAGCTGACGAACATCTTTCCTTTTTTCTCCATTCAAGCATTGAAACAAGGCAGAATGTTCCGAGTCAATCGGCATCAGCTTGATTTTGTTTTTTTTCACTTCTCTCATTACGATCTCTCCCGCGGAAACCAGAGTTTCTTTGTTAGCCAAAGCAACATTTTTTTTATTTTTTATTGCCTCAAGCGTTGCCTCAATACCAGAAAGGCTCACCAAAGAGTTGATCAAAGTATCATAACCCTTGAGAGCGACAAGTTTTAGAGAAGAATCTTTTCCGGAAAAAACTGGAATTTTTACTTGTTTTTTTAACTCTTCGGCTTTTTCTTCATCTGCCACACCAATAAAATCGGGCTGATATTTTTCTATCTGCTTTTTGAGAAGTCCGATATTGTTATTGGCACTAAGAGCGACAACTTTGAATTTGTCCGGATATTTATCAACCACGTCCAGAACTTGTGTGCCGATGTTTCCAGTGCTCCCAAGAATGACTATTTTTTTTATCACTATAATATCCTTAGATATACAAAAGCGTACCAAAACGACACGCAAAAAACAAACCCAAGAGAAGATATTTTAAAAAATCGAAAGGCTTCTGCGAGACTCCGCGCCACTTATCGCATAATCTCGGAGTTTTTTCGATTCCTGTGTGAACTAAAAAAAATAAGCTCAGTTGGGTGGTTGAGGGGCTCTGTGGCTCGACGCCACAGAGTTCTCAATCCTTGTGCAAAAAAAAGCGAAACTCAATCTTCTAGTGAAGTAGCCCATGCAAGAAGCCATGCTGTTGCAGGGCTCTCGCAGGGTTCATTTTTTAGTAGTACAAATAAGACTTCACGTACGGCGAAGTCTTATTTGTGTACCTCTTATAGTTCTGCTTAGCAGAACTTAAAAAATGAGAGCGGGTAACGGGAATCGAACCCGTATCTCAACCTTGGGAAGGTCGTGTTCTGCCACTGAACCATACCCGCAAATTACATGTTTTTAAACAGCAACGTATTTTTAAGTTGTTTATTTATTTCTCTCCTACCATCGCCTGTTTTCAAATACGCCTCTCTTAATACCGCATCAAGTTTGTTTATGTAAGATTCATAATAAATCAATTTCGGCTCCGCCTTGTTTGTTGATCTTACCTTACCATTTTTGTGTTCATTCAGACGTCTCTTTAAATCACTCGTGTAGCCAGTATATTTTGTACCATTTGATCTTAACAAGACGTATACATAATACATAACAACATTGTAGATGGAATAACTTCATATTCAAGTAGGCGTGCTATCCACTGCCCGCTAATTCAGCGGGCACCCGCCGTGCTGGCGGGTGAACCATACCCGCAGAACGTTTTAGATTATGTGGCTAAAAACAATTTTATTCAAACTTTCATATTTATTATCGAAGAACAAACTGTTTTTGGTTGTCATCCCACTTTATCCACCAGTTCCAAACAGTAATTTGGGGTGCGTATTTGCTTTTCCATGGATCATTAATACCCAAAGCGGAAAGCTTTTCTTTAAGCAGTAAAAATGTGAAATCATTACTCATCAATACTTTTTCCGCTTCTTTGCCGTAAATCTCATTCATAACATTTTCTCCACCAGGAATTACTTTTAACGTTGTTTCAACCGCCTTTCGCGCTTGGTCAATTTCTTTTTCTGAAATTCTGATTTTTTCAAAATTTGCTACTGTACGATACACACGATCAAGAATCATTGCCGACAAGACGACCTCTGTCGACTTGTCAGTTGAATCTTTGTTTTTTGTAATTGTTAAATCACGGTAAGTTATACAAGAATAACTGCCACAAACAATCGGCATCGGAAGCCATTTATGTATTCCAAAAGGTGCGTTCGGATACCGATACAACGCGGAAATAAGAAAAACCGAGAATATACCTATCAAAAAAACGCAAATAAACCATGCTAAAATATTTTTCATTCGTTTGGAAGAGAAAAAAATAAATTCCACCATTGTTTGGGAATAGAAATACTTTTATTGGCACGATCTTCTGTGGAAGTTTCCGCTCCGGCTATCTTTGCGCTACCGGGAACAACGACCACGTGTTCACCTTCCGCCTGAAATCCAAGCTTCTCATGCGCCGCTTTTTCTATATAGTCATCAGTTTTTAAATATTCAATAAGTTTGCGCAAATCAGCGATACGTGTGTCGTGCTCATTTATTTGTTTTTTTAAATCCGTTACATGTTGTTGCAACTCAACACGCCGGCGCAATTCTTGGCCAAACGAAATAGTTACCAACACGATCGCAATGCCACCAACAAACGCTATAACTGCAAATAAAGGACGATTTTTCTTTTTTTTAGTTACCCGCATTGTTTGTTATCGATGGTGCCACTAAAACCTTCAAAGTTTTGTCGCCCCTTTTTATGCCAAGAGTAACTGATTTTGATGATCTGGCACTTTCCAAAAATGTCGCCCACATTCCCGCTCCAGGAAAAACTTTATCGTTTATTGAATATATAAGATCATTACTCTGGATGTCTGCCTGACCAATTACTGAACGAGAAATTACAGAACGCACAACAAAAGCAACTTCCATTTTGCCATTTTCGTCTAACGAAGTTGCCCACGATCCTTCCAGCCCGTTCATTGCAGAAACACTTTCTTCACTTGAGTGTTTTAAATAATCCTGAAGCAAAAAATCAATTTCATTCGCAGAAATTATTATCCCCTTTTCCGGATCTATTACGGCTCCTAATAATTCTCCATCCGCACCATAAAACGGAGAACCCATATATTGTTCAGAAAGCTCTTTTTCTACCTTAGCTCGCTTGCCAATAAAGACATTTTTGTCAAAAGTTCCCTCGGGCAAAAGATATTCTATGGAGTTTCTTTGAATTCCCATTTTCGAAACACCACCGATAATGTGAGCGGTAATTCCCTCTTCACCCGCCAAAACATCTCCATCCGAAGAAAATGGCAAAGTTGTAAACGAACCATTTATTCTATAAAACGCCAATCCTTTTTCCGGATAAATCCTCACGAATCGGGCATTAATAATAGTATTGTCTTCAAACATGACATTTATTGACTTGGTTGACCCAGTGTTATTGGGCGCCAAAATAACACCGTCGGCAGTTAAAACCACCGCTGATGACTGTATATTTTTTTCATCATCCAAAATTCCAACAGTATTCCTTCTTGCTGATTCTATCGCTTTTGCAAATGATGAGTTTACACGCGACAAGGTTTGCACTGTTTCTATCACCTTCGATCCTGGGGAAAATTCGCGCAGTGCTCGTTTTACGACAAAATTCGCCCCCAAAACCCCGCTTACCAAAGAAATAATAACTATGACGCAAAATACAATCATGAGCGCCCCTACTGATATTGTGTGTTTGGAATTTTTAGACATATATTTATTAATTATATAACCGTCCAGCGCGCTGTGCCTAAAATCAACCCAAGCGCCACGGCGCCAAAAACTAAATATTCCGCGACAAACTTATAGGACAACGAAGCATATATATGTCTCTGCAGAAGATGAATAGCAATATAGAAAATGATAAACAAAGATCCACTAACAACAAGATATGAGAGTGGCAAAAATGAGAAAACTCCTAAAAATTCACACATTACAAGCGTTAATAAAATGCTCCAGAAAAAAATACCAGATTTAGGCAATGTCGCTCTTTCCAATACATGCATTGATAGAAGAAATGTAACAACACCCACTATAAGCAAGACAATACCCAATGAAACTTGCAAATGAAAGCGCAACCCGTATGCTCCGGCTGTAAAAAGAAAAAAAGTGACTGAAGTAAAAAACCAGTTCCATGTTGGGAAAGCCCATTCCATGCCTCGGGCTATTAAAAAGAAAAAACCGGCAGAAGCTAAAAAAATAAAAACTTCCTGAATCAAACCTTGCGAAACGAATAAATTAAAAAGAAAAACACTACCAATGTAAGCCAAAGGCAATATTACAACATAAATTCCGCGCAATTTTATGTCTTCTCTCTGTGTTAAAACAGTACCAATAATAAGTATTACGCAAAAAAGCGCGAAATATCCCCAATAAAACGACATCTGTATTGTTAATAATTGTAAGAACAAAAAAAACAAAACTGTCAGAGACAATGAAGCTTGGTCAGCCATAGCGAATTTCACAAAACCAGCATACCATATTTTTCAAAATAATTTGTACTCAACTCGACCAAAAAATAAACAACCGGCATGAACTGCCGGTTGTTTGATAAAATTCCGTGAAATTACGCGGCTGGCTTGCCGATTCTAAACATACCTGTGCCACACACTGGGCAAACACCCTTAGTGGCCGGTTTGCCATTTTTTAGAGTAACTGCTTGAGAATCTTTCATCTCTCGTTTCGCTTTGCACTTCACGCAATAAGCTTCCATGAATTTTTTCTTAAGAATCAATACGTGTAGTTTACCACTCTTGCTAATAATCGTCAAGTGTTGTGTAGTAAGTACTAAAACTAATTTTGTTTCAGCGCATGATATACTTCAATGAGGAAATAAAAAATACCTTAATCATTAAAGGAGGTGCTAACTATGAAAGAGAAAAAAGAGATACTCATTGTGGTAAGCAAGGTTCGTGCTTACTTGAGATCAAAAGACGCAATGATGTCGAGTGAGCTCGTTGGTGCCCTGAACAAAAAAATTCACGTTCTTCTTGATGATGCCGTTTCCAGATGCAAAACAAACAGACGCTCTACTGTAAAATCACAAGATATTTGAGTATCAGACTCCCTATAATTGTCTATTCCAACTTCACGGGAGCGTGGTGCTTTTTAAAAACTACTTAGCCACCCAACTTTGCAAGATATTCTGAAGCGGATAGTGCCGCTATACAACCCGTGCCGGATGCCACAATTATCTGCTTGTCGCGCAAGTCACTCACATCACCGGCAACAAAGAATCCTGGAATATTTGTTTTCATTTCTCTGTTTGCCACAATTTCTCCAGCGGCATTAATCTCCAATCCCAAATTTTTCACTGGTTCAGTAATTGGACGTAACCCTATCTCAACAAATACCCCTTGAACTTTTATCTCCTCTTTCTCTTTAGAATCAAGGTGCTCAATAACAACGGATTCTACAAACTTATCGTTCCCTTTTATTTCGATTGTTTTTCCGTTCTTGATTGTTCGCACATTTCTACCCTCACTCTCCGCTTTCTCTAGCTGCTTTATACTAATCTGCTCTCCCATAAATTCCGGGTTAATTGTGACAACAAGAACGCTCTTGGCAATATTTTTCATCATATGAGCGGATTTCAGCGCCGAGTTTCCTCCGCCTATTATTGCCACATCTTTTCCACGATACAGTGGACCATCGCATGTAGCACAATAAGTTACCCCATGATTTCTGTATTCTTGTTCACCTGGAATATTCAATTTTCTCGGTTCTCCGCCAGTGGCGTAAATTACGGATTTGGAAACATACTCCGTCTCGTCTTTATCAATAACAGAAAAAAACTCTCCGTTTTTCACAATACTTTTAATTAGAGACCGCTTCATGCATGTTTCATCCATACAGTACTTTTTCAATTGTTCTTCCATTTTTTCTGATAGTTCAAACCCGGTTGTGCTGATAATTCCCGGCCAATTCTCAATTTCTCCAGAAACCAAGGTGGCTCCACCAAAACTTTCCCCCACCAACAATGTTTTAAGATTGTTGCGATACGAATACAAAGCTGCTGTTACTGCAGCTGGACCAAGCCCAACGATAACAATGTCATAAATAACTTTTTCCGGCATATTTTTGGGTGATAATTATGCTAAACCCAAAATGGACGTCAATCGTTCTTCGTCAAATCCAACAACGATCTCTTCTTTACCCTCATCGGAAATAATCGTCACGGGAACACCCATCTGCCCACTTTTATCAATCATCTCTTGAGCGGCAATTTGGTCCGTTGCCACACTTTTTTCCGTATAAGCAACACCCTTCTGCATAAAGAACTCTTTTGTCATTTTACAGTAGACACATGCTGAAGTGGTATAAATTGTTACGTTTTTCATCTTTGTGGGGATAAATTGTTAAACTCCCATTGCTGGAGAGGTAATATACGCATGTTAGCACACTGCTCTATAACTCACGCAAATTCAGTACTCGAGATTTGTTCCGCTTTGCGGAACAACGTAATGTACACCCCGCCTTTGGCGGGGCACAAGAATCGAAGAACTCCGATAGGATGCGCCAACAGGCGCGGCGTATCGGAGCCCCTCAACAACCAGAGTGAGCTCCACTCACCCGAACCTTTCGCAATACACGTGACAAGAAAAAGAAAGAGGTAACAACAGACATTATTGCGGAAAAAATTTGCATAAACGTTAGTCCATAAATTTTTGTCACAGCAAACGGACCACTACTTTCAAGTAAAAATTCCAACGCAAAACGCCAGCCAAAATACCAAAGTATCGATATTGCACCAATTGCTCCGGCTCTCTTCTTTCCCATCTTCTCGAATATTAGTACAAACAATAATCCCGCAAAACCCGCGAGCGAAAAATAAAGCCCTAAATCATGTCTGCTTTCACCTAAAATATTTAACCCCAAAATTGAATCGGTTACTTTTCCCAAGTGTTCATGGAGCATAAAACAACCAATTCTCCCAACACCTTCGACCAGCAAAAGAGGAGGACCAAAAACATCCATCAACCGAGACGTAGATATTTTTTTAATTCTTGAAACAATAAATACAGTGGCAGACCCCGCCAAAATGGCGCCTATACTGGAAAATCCCAGTACTCCATTTTTTCCATTAAATATCAGAAAAGCAACTTTTGCTCCAATTACAGAAGTAACGACAACCCAAAATATCAGATCCACAACGACAGATCGCTTCAACCCTCCAGTTTTTGCTCTATAAGCAGCAAAAACTGTCCCACAGATTATTCCTAACGCCACAAACAGTCCCCAAATCTGAATTGTAATTTGCCCAATTGAAATTTGGCTCACAAAAGGAAAAGAGGTCACTTGCATTAATAATTTGCGATATTTTTTTCTCCCTCACTCAGTAGTCGCAACGTCTCTTTTTCACTGTCTTGTTTTGAAGGATTACCCAATGTTACAGCAATAATCATGCCCTTGGACGTTTTTTTTGCCAGTACGAGACAATACAGCGCTTCATCTAAATATCCTGTCTTACTTGCAAGAAACGCACCAGGAGATGTTTTAAAAAGGTCATCAGGGTTTGTGATGATATGTTCGCGTTGTGTATTGCGAGTACGAATAGAATAACTTGCTTGCGATGCCGCGTCTAAAATTAGCGGGTAGTTTTTAAACGCAAAAGCAGCAACACGCGCCACATCATAGGCCGATCCAACATTTTTTGTAGAAAGCCCACTTGCTTCTTCGTAATGCAAAGATTCTAAATCTAATTCTACCGCCTTACGGTTCATTTGTTCCGTAAATTGTTCATTATTTAAATTTGTATTCTGGGCTATGGTTAACGCGGCATTATTGGCCGAACCAGTAATACTGGCATAAAAAAGATCCTTTACGCTAACCTTTTCCATTCCCGGTGCAATTCGTAAATTTCCCCCTATTGTGTAGTCATCCGGTGAAATTGAAACGGCAATATCTAAATTTATTTTTTGATCAAGCGCCACCATGGCACTCATAATTTTTGTTAAACTGGCCATAGGCAAAACATCAAAAGCATTTTCAGCAAAAATAATTTTCCCCGTATCTGCCATAATCACTACGCCGGCCTTGGCATTCAACGTCTTTTTTTGTTGTTGATCTATAAGAGGTGTGTCTTCTGGATTATTTGAATTACCGCCAAAAGAATGATTAGTTTCCTCAGCATCCTTTTTGGCATCCAAAAAAACACTCTTTCCAAAATTCATAGCAAAATAAACAATAAGAATTGCCGCGAACCCATAAAAAAGACGCTTCAGTATCATTGTTTATTTACTTGTCTTATTCCTCTGAATATTCTTCTTCCTTGTCCTTGTCTTCATCGTCTTCAATTATTGCAGGGACCCATTTTCCATCCTCGTCCTCGCAAAAAGTGCAGATTGCGAAGTCGTCATCTTTTTCAAACTCAGTCATTTCTCCACACATTGTGCAGATGTATTCGCCAATCTTTGGCACTGTGTCTGAAATATCATATTCCGCCATTGTTCTTGCATTTATAAATTATTTTGCTCAAATATGCTGAGCTGTTTCGCATAATAGCAACTGATTAAAAATATGTACAACTGGTTTTCAAAATGTGTCTTTTCTAGGGGCGTTTAGATTGAGTCGTGACGAACAGAAGTAGCTAGGTACCCACTGGAAACCATCCCCATGAAAATGGGGATCTTGGCAAAAAGATTTTAACCAATTCTAAACATTACAAGACCCCCGCCTACGGGGGGGTGTTGTTTCAAGTTTATATATGCTTTGTTTGGATATTTTGTTTGCCAAATCTCAATCATTGTTTCAAAATGATTACATGTTAGATACATTGCCAATACATCACCACTCACGGGTGATTTTTTTACTTAAAAAATCCGATATTGTCGCGTTTCCCACAGGTACAAGTTACGGACTAGGAGTAAACGCTCTGGATAAAGTGGCTCTGGATAAATTAACAAACTTAAAAGGACGTGACGGAGAGAAGGCCTACAGTATTTTATTACCGACAAAAAATCCTGAAACCTTCGTAAATCTTTCCGCCGAAGAAAAAAAAGTTTTAGAAAAATTCAAAGATAAACCATTAACACTCCTTGTAAAACCAAAGGCCCCCCTTGATCATTTGGCAAAAGATGGACACGTGGGTGTGAGAACTGCCGACCACCCTTTCACAAAAGGTTTGGCCGATCTTCTTGAATTCCCCATTACAGCCACATCGGCAAATCGCACAGGAGAAAATCCGGCTTACTCCACCGAAGAACTGGCAAAAATGTTCGAGAAAGAAACATTTATGGCTGTAGACGGAGGAACACTACCCACCCTAAAAGCATCGACAGTAGCAAAATTTGAAAACGGGAAATGGGAAGTATTACGCGAAGGAGAAATCAGAAAAAAAGATTTGGAAGCGGCTTAATCTAAACCTTTTTCTTTATTTTATAGAATCTACAACCGTTATATATGCCGTTTCATCAAAAAACGGCTCTTCAGAAGCATAATTCATCTGAATAGCTATCTTTTTGCCATCAGCAAAGTTTAAATATGTTATATCGTAAGGAAAAAGACCTTCTACTTTAAAATACCTAACACCTTTTAACCCATTTTTAGTGGATATTTCTTTTTTTGTGCCGGCTATTTTAGCATCAGAACTTTCAGACATGACATCGGAAGGATAGACAGTAATAGTTTTTCCCGGTAAAAATTGAGGCGCTTCAGTGGCTGCACGATCTTCTTGCAATTTGTTTATTAGTTGTACGTATTCTTTTTCTTTATCCAAAGATCCTTTTGTGAGAGTAAGGACGGCTGACCCAACTGAATTTTTTTGATCCAGTGCCATGATCTCTTCCGCTATCCTATAACTTTCAGGCAAGACATATTCAAAATTTCCTCTTTCAAATTTTCTCGTATTATCCGCTTTTTGAGTCGTGGGTGTTGCCGAAGGAGATAATGATGGCACGGTAACACTCGGCACTGTTACTTCAGGAGTATTTCTTAGATTAGAATCGCTAAGTCGTACACTTTCAATAGTTTTTTCTTCGCTCTTGGACCCAATGTACGAAAGAACGGATACAATTAAAATTCCTCCAACCGCTACCCCACCCAACCCTGAAAAAAGTACTCTACGCGATTGTTTTCTCATCGGACTCTTCCGTTTGTAAATGAAAAGCTTTTTCAATCTTTCGCACCTGATTTTCAATCTCTTTAAGACGATCCCGGCAGTTTTTTGCAAGAGTTAATCCGCGCTCAAACTTCGGCAAATCTCGTTCTAAATCAATGTCGCCTGTTTCGAACTCCGAGACAATTTTTTCAAGCTCTTCGTATGCTTTGGTGAAATTGATTGTATTTTTTGAGGACATGGTGATTTGGAATTTATGGTTGATTTGATTATACCACGATGTAAAACTGTTTCTATTGCTTCTCCATCTGACAAACTCTGGGAATCACGAACTACTTTCCCGGAAGTAGTTTTTGTAATGGAGTAACCTCGAGCAAGGGTATTCTCCGGATGCAACGATACCAGAACTCTTTGCATTGTGCCCACTTTTTGTTCTTGTTTTAACAATTCATCATTCAACATATTAACAAGAGCGACTGACCCACGTTCAATATCTGACCTGCTTTTTTGTAGATTTATATCATAGAGACGACCCACATTCGACATCCTTTGTGCAAGATTTTGAACACGTTCGAGAGAATTGGTCACAGAATCATGGATAATATTTACAGAGCGAACTACGCTACGTTCACGCTGTATAAGAAGTTCTCCTATCTTTGTCGATAAGCGCCTTGTCATTTCACTTACGGATGAGTTGATCTCTTCTTTTGTTGGGGTGAGTAATTCTGCGCAGTTTGACGGAGTGGATCCCCTAACATCAGCCACGTAATCAACCAAAGTAACATCTCTCTCATGCCCTACGCCGGTCATTGTGGAAATACGAGAACGTGCCAAGGCCCTTGCAACTTCTTCGTCGTTAAAAGCATGTAAATCTTCCAAACTTCCCCCGCCACGGATCAAAACAAGGACATCAAGATTAGGATATTGTTCATTCATTTGTTGCAATGCTTCACAAATTTCTTTTGCCGCGTCACGTCCTTGTACTGCTACGGATATGAAATAAATTTCTATCCCACCGCGCCTTCCTTTTAAAACCTTAACAAAATCAGTATATGCCGCCGCCTCCGAGGACGTTACTAACCCTATTTTTTCAGGGAATCTTGGTAGTGCTCGTTTTCGTTCTGGCGCAAACAAACCTTCTTCTTCTAATTTTCTTTTTAACAATTCAAAAGCACGCTTCAAAGCTCCTTCTCCTGAGGGCTCGATATTATTTACAGTTATACTTAATTTCCCAAACTTGGCATAAATTCCCGGTACACCCCATATTTTTACTTTCATACCATCTTCAACGGGAGTATGTATACGAAAAGTCACCGCAAAACAATTAATCAATGAATTGTCATCTTTTAAACTAAAGTACATCCATTTCCCCTGCGATATATTGAGATTGCAAACTTCTCCCTCAACCCAAACAACCTGTTCAGATAGAACATTGTTTAATTGTTCAATTACTTGCGAGACCGACAACGGATGCGCCAAAGCGCCATCTGTCAACTGATTATCGTCGACAACATTCATCTCAAAAAATTATTGTGCTTTGTTTTTGGTTGGAAAAATGCCAGATATATTATTTCCACAATACCAAACGTATTCAAGATAAGAAGAGCGATAAACCAATATAATTGACTATTCTTTGAAGCACGCCAAAGCGCTACCCCTTTCCACGGTATGGCCCAAAGAGTCAATAATAAGAATAAAGAAAGTTTAGTCGGATCTCCTAGCAGTTGATTTATTGATGTGATGTCCATGCCTTAATTATATCCCAAGACGGTTTAATTTGAAATACGTTTGTAAATAAAATCCGCCGATTTATCCGTTGACACACAGGTCAAGTGGTAAATCGGCGGCAACTCCTTTAGGCAATTCATGTGCCTCATCTGTCTAACACCCTCCATGTTCCGTGAGTATTAGTCGACCATGATCCCTACCTCCAAAAAAGAGCAACGGTGGATGCGAAACCACCACACCCTAACTGGTGCAATCACTGTCCAAGCGATTATTCGGAGCCATTTCATGCCCCGCTATACACCAGCCACTGGTCTTCCTGACCAGTCGCGACGCAATGGTCACATAATATAAAAAAACTGTCAAGGCGCAAAATCCTTGATTTTAACAGAGATTACTTGGCTATTTATTATATTTTTCTGATTCTAACCAAGCTGCATCAAAAATAGCTCTAAACGAATCGGCAATATCAGAATGCTCAATAAGCACACCAATAATTTTTTTTCTAAACGTAACAATCGAAAGTATTGGACCATGCACGGCTATTTCCGCTGACATGGGTAATTTTTCGTGCGGTATATAACGACTCTCGCGATTATTTTTCAAGTCATCTTCTTTGCTTATTATTTTTCCTTTTTTAGAAGTGTAAATATGAAAAGACTTTATTCCGGCTTTTAACCTGACCCCTCTGATATTCTCACCGTATTCCGAAGAATCACGCGGAAAAAGAGTCTCTTGCACATCAGACGATCCAATTCCATACATTGGCTTATCGCTTATCTCAACAAATTCACGTTGCAAATTTTTTAATCCCTCTTTTCCCTCAAAAAGACGAATAGCCGGTTGATCCGATGATAATGCGTATAAAGCTCTGAGTTCGGGCAACAAGTGCTGAAGACGTTCACGTTGTTCTTTTGCTTGGCGCTCCTTATCGCAAATTAAGTTATCCAAATCTTCAGGAGGAGATGAAACAAAAACTGTTTTCTTGCCAACTAACCCCTTCTTAGCCAACCCTTTTTTGATTAATGATTCTAAAATGACGTATGTAGTTGGACGAACAATATTGGCTTTTTTAGCAATTTGCTGAACTGGTGCTTGTCCAAGCTGCAACAACGCCAAATAAACAGCAGACTCCTTTTCTGCTAAACCAAGCTGCTCTAAATAATTTTGCAGTTCCATAATCGCTTTCTAACATACAAACACAGAAAAAGCAAGATATTATAACACTGGTGTTACCGCATCAACAGAGCAAGATGCTAAATTATTTTTCCCTAAAGGCGTCTATGATTATTACCAAATTGAGCCCGCACACTAAAACAATCAGACCAGCAACAATCGCCGATATTACAGGATCCGCGTTAGCTTGAGCTATAAGCGGGTTGTTTGTAATCACGGAAAAAGCAACTTTTTTGTCCCCGCTTTTATTAAAATTATCAACAGAACTATTCAGTATCTGTGACGTTGATTCGGTTAATTTTACAGCATCTTTTTCACTGTTCGTTTCAAAGCTCACATTTACCATCTGGCCAGAAACTTTTTTGACCGTAAAAACTTGTGCTAATCCACGCAATTGTTTTGAAGGACGCTGAACCTGTGCTTTGTCAAAAACTTGTGCTACAAATCCCGGTGATTTAAACCAACCTGCAATAGTATCGGAAAATAAATCAACTGACTGCATGGCATAATATCCATCAAATTCATATTCCTTGCTTGGTACACGTTCAGGAACAGATGTAATAATATCCATCGATACGTCGTATCGCTCAGGAAGCCGTGGGACTAGTGCATAAGTAAAAAGCATGCAAAGCACTGTCGCGACCAATATTGCTTTCCACCATTTTTTTACTAACAACGGCAAGGAAGTCATTGGTTTAGTGTTACTTCTCTTTTGCGCTCAAAGCTATTCCACATTTTCATAATACTGTCCATAAAAGATACCTTAAATCGTCCTGTACTAAAAAGCAAAGCATGCTCTCTTATTTTTTGCGGATTAAATTCAGTTGTGAGCATTCTTTGCACGGCAGACACAAGAGATTGAGATGTCTGTTCCTCAAAAAATATACCGGTTTCTCCGTCTACGACTGTTTCTAGCGCCCCTCCTCCCGCAAAAGCAATCGTTGGCCTTCCTGATGCTGCCGCTTCTAAGACAGTCAAACCAAAATCCTCCTCTTGTGGAAAAATAAAAGCACGACATTGTGAATACATATTACGGACATCCGCATCTGGTAAAAATCCATGAAATTTTATGTTTTCTTTTGCAATCTTTTTTAAATTAGCTTCTTCTGGTCCAGCCCCAACAATATCTAAAGGTAATCCCAGTTCATTAAATGCCTCAATGGCGATATCTATGCGTTTGTAGGGCATTAATCGACTAACGATAAGAAAACGATTCCCGGGATTAGGAGAAATAAAATAATCAGAACAATCCACCGGAGGATAAATTACGCTGGCATCTCTTTGATAATATTTCTTTATTCTTCGTGCCACAAAATTAGAAATACCAATAAAGCTATCTACTCGATCTGCGGCAAACACATCCCAAAGACGAACATAAGTTAATGGAAAAGGAATCATCGCCCTCAACCACCCGGGAACAGAAAATTCGCGAACATAACGATGACTGTCATCCCAAACATAACGCATCGGCGTAAAACAATAAGAAATATGCAACGTATTGGAACCGGTAATTACGCCCTTTCCAAAAGAGTGCGAGTCCGAAATTACAATGTCATATTTCGACAAATCAAATTGCTCTATGATCAAGGGCATCAAAATTGGAAAAAAACGATGTCTAGAGCGAGCCAGTGGTATATTCTGCAAAAAACTTGTTCGAATACGGCTTGAATCCAAGCGCCCACTCATTAATTTCTTGTCGTATAACAAAGTATATACGGGAGCTTCTGGAAATAATTCCATGAGTGCGACGAGCACTCTTTCTGCTCCCCCAAACTGGGTAAGATAATCGTGTATGAGGCAAACACGCATCAGCTTAAAAGCGTTAGACTGCCGACCTGTCCCAAAGCAATTTCCAAAGAGTTCTAAAGAATATCTGCAAATCTAATTTAAAATTCCATTGTTCGATGTATTGAGTATCCATTGTCGCTTCTTCATCAAACGAGAGTTCTGAACTTCCGCTAGATTGAGCCAACCCTGTCATCCCCGGTTTTATTGTAAATAGTCGACGATGTTCTTTTCGATATTGAATTATTTCTTCAGGTAAATGCGGCCGCGGGCCAATCAAACTCATGTTATTACGTATTACATTCCAAAGTTGTGGAAATTCATCAATGCGATATTTACGCAAAACCCTACCAACTCTAGTAACACGTGGATCTTTTCGAATTTTAAAAAGTGGACCAGTTCTCTCGTTTAAATTCAATAATTCCTTTTTTCTTTCTTCAGCATCTTTCACCATTGTCCGAAATTTGATAATTTTAAAAGTTTTTTGATTTTTCCCAATGCGTTTTTGTTTAAAAAATATCGGACCAGGAGAATCCCACGCGATAAAAAAACCGATAATAGCAAAAAAAGGTGCCAGAAGTATTAATCCCAATCCGGCTATCAACAAATCAAACACTCTCTTTATAACTCTACCCCAACCATCTAAGGGCGTACGTCGTAATTCCACCAAAGGAAACCCTGCCAGAGTGCGAGTAACAACATTTGAAATACGCGTGGAATATAGATTCGGCACATATTTATATTCTATTTTGTATTCTTCACAGAAATCCAGAAGTGTAAGGTTGTCCTGATCGGGCAACGCCGGATCACATTGGATTATTTCGTCAATTTTTTTCTCGTTATTTATTTCTTGTAATTTCTCCACATTCACGCGTGAGAACTGACCGATAGTATCATAACCAATTCTCTTTTCTTCTCTAAATCTTTTTTCAAGCTGTTCAGAAATATTGGTACTTCCTATAAGAATGACTTTATGTGTTCCAATTCCTCGTTCAAAAAGACTGATCTGAGAAAGACGTACAAAACGACGCAAAAGTGTAACAAAAATTATCGAAGTTACCCATGCGGCTACCAAAATAAAACGCGATTGAAATAATTCAGCTCGAAAAAACATCCATCCAATGATCGTGGCAACGCTCAGTGTGCTGCCGGCAGAAATACGTGTAAATTCCTCAAATCCACCCTTAGTTGATCCCATAGAGTAAAGCCCTAGAAAAGCGAAGATAATCAAAGTAATAAGAGCAACCACAGTGACTAGACCGATATATTCACGTAACGGCAAATCTACAGAAAACAGAACCGGCCTGATTGAAGTTAGAGCCGGACTGACACGAATAACATACACAAGAACACCAGCCGCCAGAATTGAAAAAAAATCCAAGGGGACAAGGATTGCATCAAAGAAAATTTCTGAACGTTTCATATAGAATTGATAATTCTTTTATTAGTAAACTCCAAATTAGATATTACTTCAAGAAACAATAATATCCATATACCCACGCAAAACCACAAGGCGTGGTTCTTTGAGCGGCCTCACGACTTTTTGTGGCAACAAAAAGCGTGCCGAGCGAGGTCGTTGGCGTAGTTCGCCATTGACCGGAGTGTACGCTCGAAGAACTACGCCTTGTGGTCATTGTTTCAGTAGGTAAAAGTGCATAATTCATGCTTCAGCAAAGGATGACCGTACGCCGGGTTCTGTATTAAAAAGCGCTTTGAAGCGTTACGCAATTTAACGGAGGCCATCTATCTTGAGCACATCTCACGATGTGCCTCTTGTGCTCTCTTGAGCACAAAGCTCGCTACCTTAGTTTGCGATTGCACCGAGTGGGGTTTGCCCCGCCACACTGTTGCCAGTGCGACGCGTGGTCTCTTACACCGCGATTTCACCCTTACCACACCCAATAAAGGACATGGCGGTATGTTTCTGTTGCACTCTTCGCCCTGCAAGCAGGGTCCCTCGTTTTACAACGGGTTGACGTTATCAACCACTCATTTTTGGTGCCCGGACGTTCCTCTCGATCTCAGAAAGCTGGAATCGAGCGACTTCCCTGTCACCCTTTGCAACAGCAATTATACTCTATTTCCTCTATTTAGTCAAACACACGGCGCAGTTCGTCTTTGCGAGGTCTAACAAGACCGAAGCAATCTCCAAATCAAAACATCTGTACTTGTAAGCACATGCAAATACATACTACTGTTTCATTTAAGTAGGTTGCTTTATCGTTCAACCCCAGACGAAGTCGCGGGGTCGTCGGCGCCTCCTCCTCGCAAAAACTGATTACGCGTCCAGTGCCTTATTTACGAGCGCGTCTGCGGCTTTATTTTTTTCCCTAGGAATATGAAGGAAAGAAACTTTTTCAAATTGTTCGCGCACCACAAAAACCTGTCCGGCCAGTTCTTTCATTTTTTCATCTTTAATTCTATATTCTCCGCGCAGTTGTTTTACCACCAACTCGCTATCCAAAAAACAATCTGCTGATTTTGCACCTTTTTTAAAAGCGACTTCTAACCCTTTTAAAATCGCTCTATATTCAGCAACATTGTTTGTCGTAACACCAATTCTTTCGCCAATTTCTATTTTTTTATCAGCAAGTTCTACCACAACACCAATTGCCGCTTCCCCAGGATTTCCCCTCGAGCCACCGTCTGAATGAATAATCGCTTTCATTTTTGAGTATTATTTTATTATATTTAAATACTTACAGATGTTTGTATGTCCCTGACATGCAAATCCACGCTGACATTGCCACGAAAATCATTCAAACGCAACTCTGCCAAAAGATCAACACGCGATCCTATGTCTGGTAACTGTCGATTATTCCAATGAAATGCTATAGCTGTAACTTGGGCCGGAAGATTTTCGTGACTTAGTATGAATCTCCGATGATTTTTTGTAGCTCCAAGAGCCCTCAAATCATCAACTACAAGATTCCTTAGAAGAAAAACCGGGCGAGTATTACCTTCTCCATAAGGTTCAAATTGGTTTATTAGTGCAAGAAAATCAGCACCAACGATTTCTGGTGAAATTTCAAAATCATAAAATATCGTAGATGTTGTTATGTTTTCAGAAAGCTGAAAATCACGAAAAAACTTATCAACCAAAGGAAAATCTTCCATTGCAAATGAAAAGCCTCCGGCTTCATGGTGTCCTCCGAATTTAGAAAATACGTGACCAAAACTTGCCAACATATCCACGACACTGTCACCTCCGTTTCCTCTGATTGATCCTGTGCATGTGCGTTCATTCAAATTGACGATGGCTGTTGGACGACGCAAATCATCCGCAATTTTTCCAGCAAGGATGCCCAATATTCCCACAGGCCAATTGCCACTGGCACATATCACTTCCGGCAATGGCATCGTACGCAATAAGTTTTCTTTAATTTCTTTTACAGCAGACTCGGTTATTTTTTTTCTTTCATTATTCAGTAAGTCCAGTTGAGCAGAAAGTTTTTCGGCTTCCAAATTATCGCTTGAAATAATCAGGTTAAACGCCAAATCGGCATGTTGCATACGTCCCGCAGCGTTTAATCTTGGAATAATTTTAAATGCTAATTCTTCCGCGTTTATCTTTTTACCTAACAAACCCGATCGCATAATCAAAGAGATTAATCCTTTTCTTCTTGTAACAGCCAAAACCTTCAAGCCGTAATAAACAATAGCTCGATTTTCACTTTTTAATGTCACTCTGTCTGCAACAGTACCCAAGGCGGCCAAATCCAATAGCCACTTTGCATCATCTTCACATCCCAACCGTACGTAAATCTCTCTGGCGAACTTAAAAGCTAATCCGGCAGCACAAAGCTCTTTAAATGGATAAGTGCTGTCTGTGCGATGCGGATTTACAATTAATGCATCAGGTAATGTTTCTTTCACTTCATGATGATCAATAACGACTACATCCAAACCAAGTTTTTTTGCCAATTCAATTTCTTTATGAGCCGAAGTTCCATTGTCAATTGCTATTAATAAATCAGCAGTTTTTGAAATTTTTTTAACAAAAGGATCATTCAGCCCATACCCATCGTCTTCGCGATGCGGCAAATAAACCTTAGTATTAACACCAAGTTTTTCTAAAGCTTCTTTAAGTATTGCGCTTGATGTAATACCATCCACGTCATAATCCCCAAAGATAGCAACTCGTGTCTTTTCTTCTTTGGCCTTAAATACTTTTTCAATCGCTCTATTAAAATCAGGAATATCAGAAGAGTTAAAGAATGATTCTTCATAGTTTTTTTCTTCAATCTTGCCTTCGACACAGACAAGATTTCTTTTTTCTACCAAAAACCGCATGGCTTCATCTAAAGAATCTACCATCTCGCCAGTCTCTGATCTCCAGAGGTGATTAGATTTTAGCTCCTGTGATGTCGTTTTTTGTGCGATTCTCGTTGTTTTTTCAACACTCATGTATGAGTTTGCCCCTATTTCTCTAATTCAGCTCCTATTGTCAATAAACGATTGTATTTTTCCACACGTTCGCTACGAGACAGGCTTCCTGTTTTTATTTGACCGGCATTTGTTCCAACTGCTAAATCAGCAATAAAAGTGTCAGCCGTTTCTCCGGAACGATGTGAAATTACAACACCGTAATTGTTTTTTTGTGCTAAGGCAATGGCGGAAAGTGTTTCAGAAAGAGTGCCGATTTGATTTACTTTTATCAGAATTGCGTTTGCTGCTTTCTCGTTTATGCCTTTTTGTAAACGTTCAATATTGGTTACAAAAAAATCGTCGCCAACAATTTGGATTCCTTGTCCGCCAAGTTTTTCGGTTGCTGCAGTCCAACCACTCCAATCATCTTCAAACAAAGGATCTTCAATAACAGATATTGGGTACTTTTTTACCCACTCTCCATACAAAGAAACTAACCGTTCACGCGTGAGTTTCACACTCGGAGCATTCAATATATAAGCGTCTTCTCCTTGATTATAAAATTCGCTTGCCGCCACATCAACACCAAATTTTACATTTTCTCCCGGTTTATACCCGGCAGCTTCAGAAGCTGTAACCAAAATATCTAGCGCCTCATCGTTCCGTTGCAATTTTGGCGCGTATCCACCTTCGTCTCCAACAGCAACAGAATGTCCATGTTTTTTTAATATACCAGCAAGAGTATGAAATATTTCAGTGCCAATTCGTAATCTTTCCCTAAAATCTTCATGCTGTGGAATAATCATGAATTCTTGTACATCCAATCCAGAGTCAGCGTGCTTTCCACCATTGATTATATTCATCATCGGAGTCGGAATAATATAATCTTTACTGTTTTGCCCAGTAAGGCGTCTTAAATAGCCATACAACGGCAATTTAGCCGATACAGCAGACGCGCGAGCAACCGCCAAAGAAACTCCCAGCAAAGCATTTGCCCCTAATCTCTCTTTGTTTTTTGTAGCATCCAAATCTATCATCTTCTTGTCCAATTCACTCTGTTTTTCGGCATCAAATCCGTTTAATGCAGCAGATATTTCACCATTAACATTGGAAACTGCCTTAGAAACGCCTTTTCCTCCATAGCGTTTTTGATCATCATCACGCAGCTCGTGCGCTTCATGCGACCCTGTAGATGCGCCAGAGGGAACAGATGCCTCTCCTTTTGAACCATCAGAAAGAGTTACGGATACATGCACCGTAGGATTTCCCCGGGAGTCTAATATTTCTTGACCAAAAATTTTTGAAATTTTACTCATTTTTTTGTAAATATAGTTAGTAAGTTAAAGCATCTACTGCCGGCAATTTTTCACCTTGCAAAAAAGCAATCATGGCTCCACCACCGGAAGAAACGTGTCCAAAACCAGCCAAGAGGCCCATTTTTTGCAACGCGGCAACAGTATCACCACCGCCAACAACCACATATACACCAGAAGCCAACATGGCCTTAGCTAACTTTTTTGTTCCTTCTTGAAAATCTGGCAATTCGGTTTTTCCCATGGGGCCATTCCAAACACACATACTAGACATTGACACTATATTCGCATAAATCTCACTTGTTTGCGGACCGATGTCATAAATAGCGTCTTGATCTTCAACATTTTCACTATTCAAAATCATCACAGATTTCGTCCCATCCTTTTCTTCCCGCGACACCTTAACGTCTGATGGTACAAATATTTTGTTTGGGAAATCTCGTAAAAGTTCTTTTACAAAATCAAGCATCGAAGGTTCGGAAATAGATGAGCCAATACGCAACCCTTTCGCCTGAATAAACATATTCGCCACGCCGCCCCCGGTTAACAAATAATCCACCTGGGGCAAAAGATTGCGTAACAAAGCTGCTTTTGTTTCAATTTTAGCACCGCTAATAGCTGCCAAAACGGGACGCTTGGGATCTTTTAATACCTCACGCAAAACTTCCACTTCGTGAGCAAAAAGATATCCCGCGTAACTAGGTAAAAATTCTGTAATCGCCACAACAGAAGTATGCTCTCGGTGCGCCGAAGCAAATGATTCATTTATATAAATCTGCCCCATACTGGCTAATTCTTGGGCAAAACCACTGTCATTCTTTTCTTCGCGAACATCAAAACGTAAATTTTCCAAACAAATTATATCTCCATTTTTCATCTCGGAAACGATATTTTTAACGTTTAGCCCAACGATTTCTCTGAGGCAATTTATTGGTAAATGTAAATGTTCCGAAAGATGTTTTGCGATAGGAACCATTCGTAAATTCTCCACAATTCCCTTTGGTCTTCCTAAATGACCCATTAAAATAACCCGCGCACCTTTTTTAACCAAAAAATTTATTGTTTTTTCACATCCAAATAAACGAAGTTCTCCGCCCGGTTCTACGTTGCCACTTTCATCAACGGAAATGTCTGCATCAATCCGCACAAGCACATTTTTGCCGCGAAAATCTATTTTATCGTCTATTACTCTCAATTCTGCCACTTTTTTTATTCTTTAATTGTAATTACTCACTTCAAACAGAAGAGGGGTTGGCTTTCATTCCAATCATTATCGCCTGTTCCACCAGACGATTGGAATATCCCCATTCGTTATCATACCAAGCGACAACTTTTATTAAATTACCCGCCACAACATTTGTTAGTTCCAAATCTATAATTGCCGAATGCGGATCTCCTATAAAATCACTGGAGACGGCTGGTTCTTCTGTTACTGTGATAATACCCTGATACAAAGGATTTTGGGCAGCTTGTTTGAATATTGAATTTATCTCTTCTTTTGTAACATCTTTTTTGGTCACAATACTGAAATCTGCCATAGAAACTACAGGGATGGGAATCCTAATCGATAACCCATCAAATTTTCCGGTTAAAGACGGCAAAGCTTGAATTGTGGCCTTCGCCGCCCCGGTAGATGTTGGAACAATATTATAACCTGCCGCGCGCGCCCTTCGTAAATCTTTACACGGAGAATCTGTTAAATTTTGCGTTGCAGTTAAAGCATGAACAGTTGTCATCATTGCTTTTTCAATGCCAAAATTTTCCTCTACAACGGCGGCTATTGGCGTAATACAATTTGTCGTGCACGAACCATTTGAAATGATGTTCTGATCGGAAAGTTTGTCTTCATTAACACCAAACAAAATAGTGTCCATGTCTTCACTCTCAGTAGGTGCCGAAACAACAACCTTCTTGGCACCAGCGGCAATGTGAGCATTCGCTTTTTCCGTAGTTGTAAAAAAACCTGTGCATTCCAAAACAACATCAACACCTATCTCTCCCCAAGGGAGCTTGGTAGGATCCTTTTCTGCAAAGACTGGAATAGATTTGCCTTCGATAACTAAATTAGAGCCGTCGTAAGAAACTTCCTTTTCGTACAGGCCATAATTTGTATCGTATTTCAACAAATGCGCAAGAGTTTTAGTGTCAGTTAAATCATTGATCGCGACAATTTCCACATCTTTTTTCTCCATTGCGATTTTAAGCGCCGCACGACCAATGCGACCAAAACCGTTTATTGCAATTTTTGTAGTCATATCGAAATTATACCCCAGGATCAACCTTTTTGCCTGCGCTTCCAAGAACCAATGCCTTTTGCGCTACTAATTTTTGAACCGCATCGCGTCCGGGAGCTAACATTTTTCGCGGATCGACAGAGTTGTTTTCCATCCTCTCTTCATTTTCCATTACAGTGTTGTGAAAGGCCTCCCTCAACTCTGTGTCAATATTAACTTTAACAATTCCCTCTCTTACCGCACGGGTTATTTCATCTTGCGGAAGTCCTGATGCTCCGTGCAACACCAAGGGAATTTTTACCCTTTCTTTAATGGCAGCTAAACGCTCGAAACGAATTTTTTCCTCACCACGAAACGCCCCGTGTATTGTTCCTACTGATACTGCCAGTGAATCGACACTTGTTTGTATTACAAACTCAATCGCTTCGTCGGGATCAGTTAACATAGAATCATCCATTTTTATGTCGGCCTTAAGCATACCTTCTTTACCCTGAATCGAGCCGATTTCTCCTTCCACCCACACACCATTTGCGTGTGCAAAATCAACAACTTTTTTTGTAAGAGCAACATTATCAGCAAACGACATTTTCGACCCGTCTATCATGACTGATTTATAACCGGCCAAAATACACTTTTCCACAATCTCAAACGACTTGCCATGATCCAAATGTAAAAAAATGGGAACATTGGCATTCTCTGAAACATCACGCACTATATCATAAATAATTTGCAATCCGGCGTATTCGATCGCGCCTTCAGATGTTTGGATAATTCCGGGAGAATTTTGTTGTTCAAGCCCCCAAGCAATTGCTTGGGTCATTTCCAAATTAGAAGTATTAAAAGCACCAAGCGCCCACTTCTCAGAAAACGCCCTCTCAATTAAGGAACGCGGCTCTACGAACGACATTGTACAACCTCCCTGATAATAGAAATAAGGTCTGCGGGTCTGGTAGATGCTCTACCAACCAATACTCCATCAACACCCGGCTCTCTCACAAACTGTGCAACGTTTTTTGCATTGACACTGCCACCATAAATTACGCGCATCTTCTCTATATATTTATTGCCACCAGAATCGGAAATTAGTTTTCTAATCAGGTTCGAAATCTCAGCCACTTCTTGTGGTTCTGGTTGAGGAGCATTACTTTCTAAATTCGGACTAATCGCCCAAATCGGCTCATAAGCAAAAATTATGCGCGGAAAATCGAGTAATGGAAGATCTTTTAGTACCATTTCCACCTGCTGGCGAATTTTTTGTATCGTTTTTCCTTCATCGCGTTCTTCGGTAGACTCACCCACACAAACAATCGGATGAAGACCTGAACGTAAAAGCAAACGAACCTTCAGTGCCACTATTTCATCGGTGTCACCATGATAACGTCGACGCTCAGAGTGACCGACGATAACATAACGCACAAAATCTTTTACTTCACCAACAGAGACATCGCCGGTAAAAGCTCCATTTTCTAAAAAATGGACATCCTGTGCGCCAAGTTCTATCCCGCTTCCAGCCAAAATTTCTTTTATTGATGCGAGGAGAGGATAAGAGGGACAAACCACAACATCCACACCTGTTCCCCGTTCCATTCTCACCAAACCATCGGCTGCCAATTTTGAACTTTTGGCATCCAGATACATTTTCCAATTAGCTACTATTAATGGCTTTCGTTCATTCATTTTATTTTTTATTTATTATAGAACGTAAATATTCCGCATCATCTTCGGGCAGTGTCGCGCTAATTTCTAAACCGGTTGCCATTTCAAAACCCGCCATCTTACCCATTCGCGGCATATAACGAATCTGCCAATGAAAATGAGAGTACTTGTCTCTGGGATAAAATGACCCAGTATCATCACATGGTGATGAATAAAGAAACATATTGTAGGGAGGATCGTTATATCCATCATTCAATCCTTTGGCAACAACTTTTACCGCCTCAACCAACTGTGGAAGTTCTAAATCAGTAAGACGCTCAAACCCGGCATGATGTTCTTTTGGTAAAATCCACTGCTCAGAAGACACTCGCGGAGAAAAGGGAGAAAGTACGATAAATAGATCATTTTCAAAAACCACACGTCTTTTGTCTTTTTTTTCATTTTCAATAATGTCACAATAACCGCACCTTTTATTTTTGGTAAAATATTTTTCCGCTCCTTCCAAAAGATCAGAAACTTCGTCTGTTGGTACTATGGGAAGAGCAAAAATTTGCGAATGCATATGTTCCAAAGAAGCACCACCATCTTTTCCATGATTTTCAATGATTTGTACATAATTGACTGTCGGAAGTTTTGCAAAATATGCGTAACGATCCCGAAGCGCTTTGAAATGAAGCATTACATCTGAGTCGCTCGCATTATACGTATAAGAATTATGATCTTTAGTGATAACCACTTCATGAAAACCGGTGCCTTCCATTGCTACGTATATTCCCTCTTTTCTTTCTTTTATAGAATCACCCTTTACAAGCGCCGGATATTTATTTTGAAAAGAACGAACACGCCAGTTGGCAAGATTGGGCAAAACAAGCGCATCTTTTTCTTGTGGAAACTTATCTAAATTACAAAAAGGACACTTATTCACATAAGCTGGAGGAATATCCATTTTCTTTTCCGGGGTTTCAGTTCCATGCATTCTTTTAGCACGCTGAGTTGCTAAAATAACCCATTTTCCAGAAATGAGGTCTTGCCGAATTTCCGAACCATCAAAAGGTTTAGTTGACTCGATCATCGTACACGTGGCGCCAGAGATTCATTCTGACACGAAAAACCTCACTTAATACTTCAAGATAAGCACTCGCTGAAACACGACTATTTGGATCATTCAGCCAAACAATCGGCGCTTCTTTTATTTTAAACCCAAATTTTTGCGCAACAGCCAACATTTCTACATCAAATCCCCAACGATCAATAGTTAATTTGGGAAATATTTTCTCTGCGGATGACGCAGTAAACATTTTAAAACCCGCCTGTGTGTCATAAATACCGCGCACCGCAACAGCTCTAATAAGGAGATTTCCTAAATCCCCGGCGACCTCTTTATACCAAGCTTGATGCACTTCGACATCGGATTCGTTTAAATCACGGGATCCGATAACAATATCAAAATCTTGTTCTTTGAAAAATGGAAAAAACCTCTCAACATGGTCGATAGTTGTAGAATTATCAGCATCCATAAATACGCGATATTTCCCTACCGCCTTCGTCATACCAAATCTAACAGCATAGCCCTTGCCATGATTTGCACCATCCGGATACTTCATTGCGGCTATCTTTTTTATACCAGAAAACGCGACACTATTTACATCAGTTTTTGATGCAATATCTTCCACAACTTTAATAGTATTATCTTTTGATCCATCATCAATAACTAATATTTCAGATGTATATTTCTGCCGAGAAAGATATTTTATAATATCCGCCAAAGTATCGGGTATACGTTTTTCTTCGTTGTAGGCCGGAATTACTACCGACAGGTATGTGGTTGATTGAGCTGTTCCTTGTGTTGATACATCAGTCATGGATGTATTATATCACGCGACAAGGAAGCGTGAAACAAATATTGAGCATTTGTAGGCAAAAGAAAAACCGCCGACGCTTCCGAAGAAACGTTGGCGGTAGAAATCAATTCTCTTCGACAGAGAGTAAATCTTTGCCGGCACTAAGCAGTTGCCCGTAGCACTTCGTTCGGCAACATCATCGTTGTGGTAATGACCTTGATGTCAACCACTACCAGTGGGTCTCGTCCGTTATAGAACTGCTCCATGGGGCCAGCGTAGCCGAATTCGACACTAACATCAGCGCCAACCGGAAATTCCTCGAATTTATCCGGGGCTACGCCAATCTCAAACACTTGCGCTACTCCTTGGAGGTTGCCGCGGTCACCAACAGGCATAGACTCGCGCGCTAGGCAGTTGAAGGCGTTGACCTGATCATGGTTGAGAGCGATCTTTAGAATTGGAATGCACTGCTTGAAGATCCACCAACCTTTCAATTGTTCACCATGACTCAACACGACACCTCGGATCGTATGGAGCTGGCGCTGTCCGCCACGGGGGTCGCGGGGCAAACGAATTCCACATTGCATACAGCATATCCTTTCTTTTGTAAATCAAGCGCTAGCCAAAGCTTTAACGAAAAAGAACACGACACACCACAATAATGTCACACGGGTCATTTGTCAATATAGACATACAGAAAAAAGAACTCTCTTTAAAGTCGCAAACAAAGTATCCTTCAAGCGGCATCACGACTTTTTGTAACAACAAAAAGCGTGCTTCGAACGAGGCCAATTGACGTAGTTCGTCTATTGGCCGGAGTGTACGCTTGAAGGATACTTTGTTTGCGACTTTTATGCGTTTGAGGAGTTACAAAAAATCCCCTTTCGGGGACCTTTTGTTCTTTAGTATAGATTTATCGCGTTACTTCATGCTCAAGTCCACGCCTGCGGGAATTTGCAAACTCTGCAATGCTCCGACAGTTTTGGCTGAAAAATTTTGGATGTCGATCAGCCGTTTGTGAACACGAATCTCATACTGATCACGCGCGTCCTTGTGGACGAATGTAGAACTGTTTACTGTGTAGCGCTTTCTTTCTGTTGGAAGCGGTACAGGGCCAAAAACTCTGGCGCCAGTTCTTATTACCGACTCGGCAATCTGTTTAGCCGCCTGGTCAACTAACTTATAGTCGTATGCCTTAATTTTGATACGAATACGAGCAGTGGCTGGCTCTGTTATTTGTTCTACGGGAGACGCAATCTCTGGTGCGACTTCCGGAACTTCTTTTGAATCGTCGGTTATTTCATCCATGGAAGGAACAGTCATTCGTGACTTACTTGATAACCTGGGTGACGATACCGGAACCTACAGTGCGTCCACCCTCACGAATTGCGTAGCGCATGTGTTGTTCCATAGCGACTTCTTTAAGCAATTTAACCTTCGCTTTTACTGTGTCGCCCGGCATAACCATTTCAGTGCCTTCCGGCAAAGTAACTTCTCCGGTCACATCGGTTGTACGGATATAAAATTGCGGCTTATAGCCCTTGAAGAACGGGGTGTGTCTGCCACCTTCTTCTTTTGTCAAAACATAAATTTCAGTTTCGAATTCAGTGTGAGGTGTGATAGAACCCGGCTTGGCAAGTACTTGACCACGCTCGACATCTTCTTTCTTCGTGCCACGAAGCAAAATGCCCGCGTTGTCTCCAGCCAAACCTTCTTCCAGGGTCTTATTGAACATTTCAATACCGGTCACTACGCTCTTTGCCGTTGGGCGCAAACCGACGATTTCGACTTCATCGTTCAAATGAACCTTACCTTTTTCAATACGACCAGTTACCACTGTTCCGCGACCTTCAATGGAGAAAATATCTTCAATAGAAAGCAAGAACGGCAAATCGACAGCACGAGAGGGCTCTGGAACAGCTTCATCCAAAGCGGCAATCAAATCCAAAACGGACTTTGCGCCTGGATCTTCTGCTGAAGTTGCTTTTAATGCTTGCAACGCAGAACCGCGAATTACTTTGGCATTTTCACCATCGTATTCTTGTTTTGAAAGAATTTCGCGAACTTCTGCTTCCACCAAATCCACCAATTCAGGATCATCAACAGCATCAACTTTATTCAAGAAAACAACGATTGCCGGTACGCCAATTTGACGGGCAAGCAAAACGTGTTCACGTGTTTGTGGCATTGGACCATCGACAGCGGAAACAACCAAAATTGCTCCGTCCATTTGAGCGGCGCCAGTGATCATGTTTTTTACATAATCAGCATGTCCCGGACAGTCGACATGAGCATAGTGACGCTTTTCCGAAGAATACTCACAATGCGATGTAGCGATTGTTAAAATTTTACTTGGGTCACGACGACCTTCTTTTTCAGAAGCTTTGGCAATTTCATCATAGCTCTTGTCTGTTGCAAGACCTTTCAATGACATTACATGCGTTAAAGCAGCTGTTAAGGTTGTCTTTCCGTGATCAACGTGGCCAATAGTTCCTACGTTAATATGCGGCTTATTTCTTTCAAACTTTTCTGCCATGGTATTTTTTCTCCTTGAAAAATTAAATAATTATTTAGTTAGTTAGACGAACAGCGAGACTATAACAAAAAGTACTGAAGAACGCAATACTCTATGCTCCTACTCGATGCTTCTTGCCCGACCTGCCTTCGGTTATCTCTTTTGCCACGTTAGCAGGAACTTGATCGTAGCGATTAAACTCCATTGTATAACTTGCGCGACCCTGTGTCATTGAACGCAGCGACGTGGCATAACCAAACATAGTGGAAAGTGGCACAAAAGCATCAATAATTTTTACATTTGCTCTGTCATTCATTCCCACAACCTGCCCTCGGCGCGCATTCAAATCACCCACAACGTCACCCATATAATCTTCCGGGGTTGTCACTTCTACTTTCATAATTGGCTCGAGAAGTATGGGACTTGCCGCACGTACGGCTTCCTGGAAAGCTTTACTGCCTGCGATTTTAAAGGCGGCTTCGGAAGAATCAACATCATGATAAGACCCGTCATAAAGTGTAACTTGCAAATCAATCGTGGGATACGCCGCCAATACTCCGGAATCAGCAGCTTCTATTACACCTTTCTCAATAGCGGGAATAAATTCTTGGGGAATTACACCACCCTTGATTTCGCTGACAAACTCGACGCCCTTACCGCGTTCCAGCGGAGCAACACGCAACCAACAATGGCCGTATTGACCTCTGCCACCAGACTGACGAATATATTTACCTTCTGCTTCGGCAGAACTCAAAATTGTTTCTTTGTAAGCAACTTGAGGGGCGCCAACATTTGCATCCACACTAAATTCTCTTCTCATACGTTCCACAATAATTTCCAAGTGCAATTCACCCATACCGGCAATAATTGTTTGGCTAGTCTCAGGGTCTGTGCTAACACGAAATGTGGGATCCTCATCTGACAATTTTTTAAGCGCGATGCCCATCTTTTCCTGATCAACTTTTGTTTTTGGCTCAATAGCAATACGAATGACCGGTTCCGGAAATGTAATACGTTCTAACAAGATAGGGTTTTCTGGATCACAAAGAGTATCACCTGTCGTTGTGTGCTTCATACCAATTAACGCACCGATATTCCCGGCAGATAATGAATCCACCTCTTCACGCTTGTCAGCGTGAATGCGCAAGATTCTGCTGATGCGCTCTTTTTCATTCGCAATAGTATTTAAAACATATGTACCACTTTCAACTGTTCCCGAATAAACACGGAAAAATGTTAATTGTCCAACGTACGGGTCAGTGGCAACTTTGAATGCCAAGGCAGTAAAGGGCTCTTTGTCATCAGGGTGTCTTTCGATTTTCACATCAAAATCATCTGGGTCAGTTCCTTGAATTGCCGGCACATCAAGCGGTGAAGGCAAATAATCAACAACCGCATCCAACATAAATTGAACACCTTTATTCTTTAAAGCAGAGCCGCAAAAAACAGGCACGATTTTATAAGCGATGACAGCTTTGCGTAAAACTATAACCAACTCTTCCAAAGAAATTTCTTCTCCAGAAAGAAACTTCTCAGTTAGTTTGTCATCACATTCAGCAATTTTTTCTACAAACTTTGCGCGCCATTCCGCAACCTGCGCTTCCATGTTTTCCGGGATTGGGATTTCAACAATTTTTTCTCCATGTTCACCATCAAAACGAAATGCCTTTTTCTTAAGTAAATCTATTACTCCTTCAAATGCCGCCTCTGCCCCGATTGGCAAAAACGCCGGAACAGCATTTGGAGTTAAGCGATCAAGGATGCTGGCATAAGAACGAAAAAAATCCGCACCAGTACGATCCAATTTATTAATAAAACAAACACGTGGAACCTCATATTTATCAGCTTGCCGCCAAACAGTTTCACTTTGGGGCTCAACTCCGGCTACACCATCAAAAACCACCACAGCACCGTCTAAAACACGCAAACTGCGTTCTACTTCAGCCGTAAAATCGACGTGCCCAGGAGTGTCAATCAAATTCAAACGGTGCCCTTTCCAAAAACAAGTGGTTGCGGCAGATGTAATTGTAATTCCACGTTCACGTTCTTGTTCCATCCAATCCATAACCGCTTCACCCTCATGAACTTCACCTATCTTGTGAGATATTCCCGTAAAAAAAAGTACGCGTTCCGAAACAGTTGTTTTTCCGGCATCAATATGCGCAACGATACCAAAATTACGAATACGCTCAATAGGAATTGAAGCTGTAAACTGGTCTTCTTTTTCTGGCATTTTTTCTTTTTAAAAATATTTAATTAAAACGCAAAATGTGAGAATGCTTTGTTGGCTTCTGCCATACGGTGCACTTCGTCACGTTTTTTCATTGCTCCACCCTCTTTTTTGGATGCATCTAAAAGTTCGGCTGCTAATTTGTTCGGCATCAAGAACCCGCTTCGATCACGGGTGGCCTGAATAAGCCAGCGCATTGCTAGTGTTAAACGACGTTCAGCGCGTACTTCCATGGCAATCTGATAGTTTGCCCCACCAACACGCTTGGCACGAACTTCCAAAACAGGAGATACGTTGCGAATAGCAATATCAAACACATTCAAAGGATCTTGTTTTGCAGTTTCACTGATAATATCAAAAGCATCATAGATAATAGAACGAGCCAAAGTTTTCTTTCCGCCTTTCATCAGATGGTTGGCAAATCGCTCAATCATAACGTTTCCAAACTTTGGGTCTGGCAAAATTTCTCTTCTAAATTTAATGGCGCGTCGTGGCATAGTATTTTATTTCTTTACAGATGGCTTTTTAGCGCCATAAATTGAACGACCACGTCTGCGAGCTTCAATTCCAGCCGTATCCAAAACACCACGTACTACTCTATAGCGAACACCGTTTAAATCTTTAACACGTCCACCGCGCACCAAGACAACAGAGTGTTCCTGCAAGTTGTGTCCTTCTCCTGGAATATGGGCGGTAATTTCCATTCCATTTGTCAAACGTACGCGGGCTATTTTGCGCAAAGCGGAATTTGGCTTACGTGGAGTTTGCGTTCTTACCTGCAAACAAGTACCGCGCTTAAACGGACTTCCTTTTTTCAAATAAACAGGGCGATTACTTAAAACATTAAACATCCGACCCAATGCCGGAACTTTTGATTTTTTAACAGCTTTTCTGCGTGGCTTCCTGATAAGTTGATTGATTGTAGACATTAAAGATACTGATTCATAAAATTACGCCTAGTTCTGCGCTTCACAATGCAGATAGGCGCGATAAACAAACTTTAAAGAAAGAATGAATGTTCGTCAAGTGATAATGATAGACAGCAACAGAAACACAGAAAATACCCCGAATTTCAACTCTATGAACCAGAAAACAACCTGATAAATGACTCAACAGGTATACGAACTATAAAATTCATGATTGATCCATTAGTAAGACTATCTAAAAGCAATAGACCAACGAGATAAACAAAACCCTGTTTCTCCATATTATAGAGCAATTTTGCGTTGTTTTTAAAAAGTAACGGCAAAACAGCTGAACCATCCAAAGGAGGAATTGGGATTAAATTAAACATCATGAGCATAAAGTTGACCTGCGCGATATAAAGAAAAAGCATGGGGAAATTAGATTCCGATGGCAAAAATCTTGCTACCACGGCAAAAAACGCACCCAAAACAAAATTAGAAATCGGTCCTGCCAAAGCTATCAAAAATCTGTCACGAGAAGGATTTTTTAAATTAAATGGGTTAATAGGCACAGGTTTTGCCCATCCGAAAATTATCCCGGTTTGTGAAAGCAGAAGTAACCCAGGAACAAGAATAGAACCAATGGGGTCAATATGACGCAACGGATTTAAACTAATTCTGCCTTCAAGTCTGGCCGTAGAATCACCAAGATAATCTGCGACATACGCATGAGAAGATTCATGCACCATGATGGCAAGAGCAAAACCTATAATTATGGCGATGATTGATAAACTAATCATGGGGTGAATTGTAGCATAGAAATTAATTTTTTCGCGACAACATATGTCCATAAGCTACCACTTCTAAAGAACTTTTAATGGCAGACATTTCAGAATAAGACTTCACTAAAATTGCCAAAAATACCCTCTTGTGTTAAATTCCCTTGGTCAAATTCACCACTAATTCCATCTCCATGATGAAAGTTTGCATGCGTTGCCAAAAAGGAATTCAATCTTCCTTTAGCCGTAGCCATTCCAATATCGCCTCAAAACGTCGTCAACACCCCAATCTGCAAAAAGTTAAGATTGGTGGAAAACATATGCTACTTTGCGCATCTTGCATAAAGATCGCGACAAAAGAGTTGGTTAAATAAAAAATCCGGGGTGTAGTATACCGGTAGTACGCATGCATGGGGTGCATGTAGACCGGGTCCGATTCCCGGCACCCCGACACATAAGAAAAAAGGCCTTTATGGCCTTTTTTCTTATATACAGGAAACCCGGGAATCGGAGGGCGCTCAAAAAATCTGAACTGCTTCAGATTTTTTCACGCCCTGGCTTTTTTACGGAAAATTTTGCATCGAGCAAAGCGAGGAAAAATTTTACGCAAAAAAGGATTCCCGGCGAGGCGAAGTCGATTCCCGGCACCGAAGAATAAAACTGACCTTACTCCTGTCATATTTTTTATTTTAGGTGTATTAATACAAATAGAAATCACCCCTCCCATTCCAACATCATGCTTCATAGTCATCAAATTAAAACCTGGTCTAGTTTTATCTCCACATATTTTTTCTTCCTGACCTAGAGGGCAGGATTTGATATTCAAATCCTCAAAATCTGCCCTTCTGGAGCAGGTTTTTTTGTTTTTATAGTTCCTTCAAATCAAAAATAGAGGAGTACGAAAGATGGAATACCGAGCTGTTGGAAATCGTTGCGCAGTTATTCTTGATTATCTGCGTTTACCAATTCCCCACAAAGAAACCTTAGCCATTCTCACACAAAAAGGATTCGGCGTGGTGGAAGTTAACATTATCGCTCTTGCTCAACAGTGTATTGATACTTCCCAATATCGTCGGGGAGCCAAACCTTCCGAAGCCCCCAAAGTCGTTGACTGTTCCAGTTTTATAAAATGGCTTTATGCCCAGCGTGGTATTTGGTTGCCACGAAGATCAATCCAACAACGCGAACTTGGTGAAACAATCAATCTCGACAAACTTATCACGGGAGATGTCGTGTTTGTCTCCGGTCGAATTGACTACTACCACAATGATCCTTCTAACGGCGTCGGCCATGTTGGCATCGCCACTGGCGGTGGAACAGTAATTCACGCCGCAAACAGAGAAGTGAATGTGGTGGAAAGTCCCCTCGAAAAGTTCATTGGCAAAAACAAATTTCGCGGCGCGAGACGCTATATTCCCCAAAAAATGGAAACTCTCACACTCACCACTCCAGCCGACAGAGAAGTTGAGATTGCAGACGACATAAGGTGGATAGTTCTTCAATCATTGTCAAACAAATGACAATGAGAAAACTGCTCTTTTAAGCCGCATATACTCAAACATATGCGGTCTTTTTTATCTTTTAGGCCTGGGGAGTTTCCTTTAATTTTTCCCTTATCTTGGTTGCCGAAATGCTTTCCAAATCTTCTCCAAGCTTTATTTCTTTTATTTCATATCCGACCTTTCTGCCATAGCAAACGGCTTCTATGTCAGGCAAAACAACAACATCGGCATCAGGGACTTGTTCTTTTATCATTTTTATTCTTTCCTCAACGGAATACGGATTCTGCTCATCGATTCCCGTATTTCTTATGCCAACTAAGATTTGCCTTCCCTCCTGGCGCATCTTATCAAACAAAGCCATATGGCCTTGGTGTAAGGGTTGCCACCGACCAATAAACAAAGAATATTTTTGGGGGACGTGATGTTTCTCTAATATTTTCTTAACACTGTCTTGGACATTAATTTTTGTGGTATCAATCATTGTTGTTGATGAATCCGGCTCTTCATAAGCATCATCAACCCCTGTAAAGTTTTTTATTTTCCCCTCCATCGCCAATTTATACATCCCCTTAACATCTCTTTTTTTACATGTTTCAATATCCGCGTAAATATATATTTCAGTTAAGTTCGGATAATTTTTCTTTATTTCTTCGCGTACTGCTTTTATTGGAGAAACAAGTGAAACTATAACATTGTTATATTTGCTTAATATTGAAGCAAATTCTGCCACAGACATCATGTGATTCTTTCTACTTTGAGCAGAAAAATCTGTATTTTTAATTATTCTTCTTATATCATCACCATCTAAAATTTCAGCATGGATATGCTTCGCCAACTCTTTTGCTATTGTTGTTTTGCCAGAGCAAGGAAGCCCTGTTAACCAAAAAATCTTATACATGTTTTTTCATTCCTTAATTAATAATGTTAGAATTTTGACTTGATAAAGGCTCTGTCGCCCAAATAAAGATAAGAACTAAAAATCACAAAACCGCAGCAAAACTTGGTTAGTCTTGTCGTTTTTGCTTCAGTTTTCTGATTTTTTAATCTCTTGTGTGTCTTTTTTC
>Ga0247841_10002043_pt1 | contig 41974 bp, 51 predicted proteins | sample LaCruzMarch2015__2_FD_192410 | JGI IMG/M metagenome (GOLD analysis project Ga0247841, IMG submission 192410) | Freshwater microbial communities from meromictic Lake La Cruz, Castile-La Mancha, Spain - LaCruzMarch2015_18m | ecosystem: Environmental > Aquatic > Freshwater > Lake | place: Spain...
GAGGCGGTACGCCTCATCAACGATCGGCCAAGAAAACGACATGGCTGGGATACGCCGCGGGAAGTTTTTAGAAATATGCTAAAAATTAGTTGCACTTCAGAATAGAACTCACGGCTTAAATATCCCGCCCATTCTTTGATCTTTGCCGTTGATCATTTTGATACCAGGCATTTGATGATTTTTTGGCAGTAGTCCTTGGTGTATTCCGGCAATTCGGTGGTCCTGTTTAAGTAGTTTGTCAGGTTCTCCTGGCCGTTTATGATGTATACCCCCGGTTTTCCGTTCAAGTTTGCCGTATCTTCTTTTGCGAACACAACCGCTTTTAGGATCCTTAGATTATAAAGGCCGCAATCTTCAAAATGTTTCCGCAGTAAATTTACATGCCTTTTTATCTGTGTGCGCGGATCATCGTCGAATGGCAAGACTTGCTTTTTGCCGTCCACCATCCGGAAATATTCATCTTCCGAAAAAGAAACTTGAGTGCTGAAATTTTTTGCCTCAAAAATAATAACTCCCTTGGGGCCCACGATAACGAAATCGATATCAAGTTTGTGGCCCGGGATGGAAACGTTTTTTAAGATCGTATAATTTTTTTTGGGTAATAGCCCGTCGAGCCATGAGGCGATCGCTTTTCCGCTGTCAGTGCCTGATTCCGTAACGCTGCTGTCCGTGTTTGGCACATTCTTAAACTCGTTTTTTTTGAACGCCCTCGTAATTATTGGATAAAGCGCGAATCCGAATAATGTCGCGATCAGCAATTCGAGTGTTTTAAACGTAAGATTAGTTTTGCCGATACCGTATTTGAAATCCGCAACCAAAACAGCAACCAAGAGAATAATCACTCCCAAAAACTTAAATTCCGCCTGTAAATACAATTTTTTCGCGTATGAGGTCTTAGCCATAATATAATTTATTTTTGATGTTTTCCTGCGAGGTTCTCGTAATAATCATATTCTTCTTTTGAGATCGGTCCCAGTTCGTTGAGCACATCGCGCGCCGAGGCATCCATAAAGTCAGCCAATTCGTCGGGTTCCTTGAACACGTCGATCACCGTTCCGCAAATGACATAATCGTTAATGTCGCTTTCATGGATATAAATGGGCGGAATATCTTGGCTTGATTCGGAAACCAGAATTATGCGTTTGTTTTTCTCATCAGCGTAATATTTTTTTATGTTGGAAAGCCCGTCGATCACCGAAACCACATATTCGCCGTTGCGAGGTTGTTTGGCGGCTCCATCGATCATAACGTAATCGCCTTCTTCGATGCTTTTGTTTTTTATATTGGCGCGGTTCATCGAATCGCCGATCGCGCGCAAAACATACAGGTCTTTGGCTCTTTTTGCCAAGCTTGCCCCCAGGATCCCGGGTGAAACTTTAAGATAACCTTCGATTTTTTCATCTGCGAACGTTAAGGCCTCTCCGCAATTTGCGGAGCCGATGATCGGCAAAGAAATGATTTTTGACTTTTTATCCATTCCCGAGACGGCGGTTTTTAATGTTTTTCCGTCCGCGCTGGCCAACAAAAGCCCTTTTTGCATCAATTGGTCCAAATGGTGCTTGATTTTTTGCGGGCTGTTGGGTTCTCCGATCAAATCACCTATCCCGCGCAAAGTTAATTGCGCCAGATTTTTTTCCTTGGCCAAATTTAAGATTTTTTGCTGGATAATATGCATATAATTGCTTTATAGGTGTATTTTAGCCGGCGCCGCTATTTTGTCAATAGAGTTGACAAGTAATTAAATCTTGACAACAATTTTTTGCCAATAAAATAAATAGCTTGCTGTCCATATGATTTATTCCTGTTTTGCAAACACCTCACATATTCTAAATTAGAATATGTGAGGTGTTTTTAAAATTTAATTACTATGATTTATTGAAGAAGGTTTGGCGCAAAATGGATTACTTGATGGTGTCGATGCCGGAGTAAATGGATTTGTGTAATACCTATAATCTATTCAAAACCTCCAGGATTTCTACCATTGCCCTTGTGTCCAGTTCGCAGTACGCGAGCATGTCTTTGGCCAGGGCGTCTCTTTCTTCTTGGCCAATGTTTGGATCGGTAACTTTCAGCCAGCTTTCCGAGGCGGCGGTACCTTCTTGGATGTTTAGGGCTTTGTATGACAGGTTTGGCACCAGTACCGGCATTACTTTTTTGATCGAGGCGCTGCCTTTGAAATCTTTGTGCACGTAATGGCCCTTTTTGAAACATTGCATCAGGTCGTACATCCGGTTGTTTATCGATTCAAAAAAAATCGCGTATTGGCCGCTGCGTTGGCACATTTCCCGGTTGCAGCCCATCTCAAAGCTTTTGTTCCAGGCGATAAAGGTTCCCTCTTGGCCCGCGACTACCGACAAAGCCTGGGCCAGATCGTTGGTCGGGTCTGCGATCGTGGTGCTTAAATATTGGTAGTGCTCAAGTTCCGCACCGGGTGCGGTTTTTACGTGCAGCGAATATTGGAAAACAATGCGCTGGTATGGCTTGTAACCGTCAAAAAGAGGGATCGCCGGGGCAAAGGTTTCATAATCCAGGAAATATAAGGGATATTCCAGGATTGCCAGCTCGTTTTTTATCGCCTCGATATCGATAAATACCTGTTCGGTTTTTACGGCGTTAAGGTGCCGCAATCCCTTTTCGTTGGTAACGATGCCATCGGGTATGTTTTTGATCTCCAGGATTCCCTGGTTTAACAAAAAATCCAGTTTTTGGGCGCTCAAGCCCCCGGCGATGTTGTAGATCGAGTCTTCCGGGATATGCTTCCAGCAATGGTCCATGAATTCGCAATCATAGGGCGTGTGGCATTGTTTTAATATCCGTACGTCAGGCTCGTGAACGCTGTCATCCAAAACCTGGTGCGCGATCTCGATATTCAAACCCACGTTTTCGATCAGGTCCGCCACCGTATCGGTAACATCAATGCAATTCAAGAGTTGGGCGTGGTCGATATCGCCATTTTTCACATATTCGTTATTAACGCAAACGATATGGAGCTTGCCAATGCTGATATTGGCTTTCTCAAAACAAATTTTTTGGAAGGCCAGGTCGATTAGATGGATATCTTTAACTTTTGTGGCGCTTTTTACTTCGAAAATATCGTAATCTCCGGTTGCGGGATCAAGCTTAATGATATCTGCCCGGCAAAACAATTTCCAGTTGGAGATCGTGGGTTGGAAAATCACTCTTTGCCCTGCGGCGACCAATTTTTTGGTGTTGCCGACCGCAACCGCGATATTGTCGTCAAAAGCGCTCACGCCCCCGTCAAAAAGCCTGTAGGCGTAACTTTCCACCTCATACCCCTCGTCAAAAATCCGCTTCATCGCGGATTTTGCATCTTCGGATATCAAATCCTGCCTGTATTTATGCAGCCAAAGATATTTGCAGCACTGGGTATATTTTAGGAAGTCCGATTTTGTGAGCATTCGATTTTACCAAGTAACTTTCATTTTCGCCGTTATTTGTTGTCAGTTTCAGGATGAGATGCGGCAATGAACAAACTTTTCATTTTTTTAGTATAATATTTACAATCGAAAACAAAAAACCAATTCCAATGATTGCCCAAATACCAACAACAAATGGTGAAGAAAAATTAAACACCGTATTGGCCGTTTGATTGTATAAATCCGGGAGATTAATAATTCGCATAAGACTTAAAATAATTTTGTTAATGGTTGTTAATTACAATAAACCGCGGTATTGTGGATAATTTTCGCGGATTATGTTTTTCCAGGCTGTGGTTTCCTTGCCGCCGCCGATATCGGTTTTTCCATAAACCAAAAGCACGGAAACCGTGCTTTTGTCTTTATGTAAGGCGAGGATACAGCGGCTGCCGGAGCCGTGCCTCGATTCTTTCGTGCCGGCAACCTTAAATTCCGCTTTGCAGATCTTAACATCGGCCGAATCAATAATGGTTTCGGCGATGCTTTTTTCGAACAACACTTCCATGCTTTGGAATTCGCGAACCAAAGTTTCAAGCGTGATATCCCATGCCCGGCCGTATTTTTTGCCAAAACTCTTAATGTAATGGCGTTCGGCAAATTTTTCGATTAAAACAGTATATTTAGCCATAACATCAGTAGACATGGTCCGGGTCTTCTTGCGTGATCAATCCGTAAGGAATTATTTCGTTTTCCTCGCAAATTTTATAAGGCAGCTGATTGTGCGTGAAAGCTACGATTTCGTTCGTCTTTTTACCCTTCCATTTTGCCGAAATCTTTTTTATCAAATCCATTTCAATCGCGCTGATTTGGTCTAGGCTGTTTTTCGCAACCGATTCGCTTTCTGAAATCAGGATAGGGCCGTCCGCAGTCCTGTCGATGGCGATCTGGCCGGTTTCTTCCAATTCGTCTAGCGCGCGGAAATACATATCCGGCACCGGCCCGTATTGGATTCTGCGATATTGCATGCCGCTCATGCTCTCCAATTTTTCATAGAACCACGCAAAATCCGCCAAATATAGCATCTTGGCCAGTTTGGTTTTGGTTACTTTGCCGTCGGTATTGGCGGCGTGGCGTAAATACGCCAGCAACATTTGCTTGTATTTTGCGTAGTTTTGCTCCATGCCCTGTTTTAAGTTATCCAAAGGGATTCCAAAAATATCGGCCAAAACTTGCGCTTCTTCAAGTGAAAGGTCGCGCTTGCCTTGTTCGATGGCAATGTATGATGCCCGTGACAATCCCAGTTTTTGCGCCATTTCGGCCTGGGAAATTTTGCGCGTAAGACGGCTCTGCTTAATAAAATCAAAATAAGCGTTAGCCATAATTTTGTTGGTTAATAAGAAAAGCATAGCAAATATGTTGAATTTGTCAACTTCAAATGTCAAAATAATTGACACGAAATGGGACTGAGCTATAATTTATTGAAACTGCCGGTATCGTCGGTCCGGCAAAGTTAAGTAAAGCTAAAAAAATGGCAACAAACCCACCCAAGGGGTCGGGTCGGATTGGCGCTGTGCGCGACCGCGACCAAGTATTTAACCCCCATAACGGCCGCTGGACAAAACGCGATGATGAGGGGCGTTTTATGGACCAAAAAGCCGACAAAGCCCCCTTCAAAGGCGTCCGCAAGAAATAAAAACCGCCCCCAGAAACCGATCTGCGGCGGTTTTTGTTTTGACGTTTTTGTGATAAAATAAACTCAAGTACAATTCTTATGTTATCCAATAAATCATTGATTTCAATCTCGGCAGAGGTAGCTTTATTCGTGCAAATTTCTGTTTTGTCAATATTGACGATACAGTCCGCACAATTTACAATGCCTCTTTAGGCATTGTAAATTGTGCGGACTAGTTTGATTGAATTTGTTAATTGGCAATCACGGCATGGAGCCGTTTTTTGTATTATTATATATTAAGCTTTGTTCAAAAAAGTAATTTATTTGTTGAATCCTTCCGGATATTTATTGAAAATCACCGTTTCGATCCCCGCTTTTTTCATTGCCGCCAGGCAGGGGTCGCAACAGTGGTCGTGGCCGATCAAATACATAATGCCGCCTTTCGTATCGCCCTTGGCGTTTTTGATCGCATCCAGTTCCGCGTGGCCGTCCTGATCGCAGATCGTTTTGCATTTCGTGTAATCCTCGCCCGGCAACCTCGGGCATTTTTCCTGCGGATTGTGGCACCAATCGCTCCCAACATAAAAGTTCCCCTTTCTCTCGATAATCGCGATAACATGCCGTTTTGCGCATTTTCTCGGGTCAACTTTCGCTACAGCCTTGCTCGTTTTTCCTTTTTTAGCATTTAATAGAGAGATAATCTTGTTTATCGCCTCATTGATATTTTTTTTGACTTCGTGCTCCCATATGGTTAATGTCGCCCATCCTTGTTCGTGAAGTGAGGTTTCCGTTCTTTTGTCCCTTTCCGTATTTTTTTTGAACTTTTCTCTCCAAAACGGTTTATTGCTTTTTGGTTGCTGATAATCGCATTCTGGGCACCTATGCCAAAAACAACCATTAATGAATATGGCAATTCTTTTAGACGGGAAAGCGATGTCCGGGGTACCCTTTATCTTTCGCCAATTTTTTCTATATCCCCTAACACCCATTGCCCAGAGCCTTTTTCGAACAATTTCTTCTGGTTTTGTGCCATAGCTCCTGTTCGCGCTCATTACGCGTGACACGCTCTCGTTTTTTGGTATAGGGCAACGTCCATCCCTTGAATAACTAACGCGTTTTTCGGTCATTTGTAGATTAGTTTTCTTTAACTATGAAATTGGCGAGCGAAGCGCCTAATTTCTCTATTACGCCCACAACAAGTGCATTACCCATAATAAATGCCCGCTTTGTGTCTGGTGTTGGTTTGCTGTTGAGCATGAATGCAGTGTGCCCAACTGGAAACATATCCAATTTCTCCAGTTCTTCTGGTGTAAGTCGTCGCAATTTGCCGCTATCGGTCAGTATCACATGCTTAAAACGAGAAGGACCGCTCCCGCCTTCTCCCGTAACAATTGTTCTCGATGGTCTATCTAGTGAATCAGGGAATGAAATTGGACCCTCGGCATAATGATAAACATGCCCTGCCTTGGTCTTCCTTTCCTCTTTCTTCCCGCCTTTTAAATGACGCCATTTGTCCATATCTTTTTCCTTTATGAAGAATGCTTCCCTGTTCTCTTGATCATTGATGATATCGCGGAGCAATGTTTTTTTACCCCTATATGTTGGATTTACGCTTATTGTGTATACCTTTTCATCTATCATGATACCAGCATTTTCGAATGGGGTTTTTGTTGGTTTTTTCGCAGAAAACGTCTCTGTCAACCTTGCTAAATCGCTATCTAGTGCAAATTCCACTACACCATTGTTTTTCTTTTCTGCTGGAAAGGCGCTTGCAGTAACTCCAATTTCCGTAATCCAACTGGTGTGGTCTTTCTCCTTTTTTATTTTTTTATATATAGCAGTATTTTTTCTATAGCCTAAAATAAAAACGCGTCTTCTTCTTTGAGGCATCCCATAATCTGCCGCATTTACGACCCGCCACTCGACTATATATCCAAGTTTTGCGAGAGAGGCTAACATTACTGCAAAATCACGGCCTCTTTGCGATGCCGGCGACTTTAATAATCTATCAACGTTCTCAAGCATTAAATATTTGGGAGCTTTTGTCCCCTTTTTTTCCAGAATATTATAAATTGACCACCACAGGACGCCCTTTTTTCCTTTTAAGCCTTCTGCCTGGCTCAATGTCCTTGCAACAGAGTAGTCTTGGCATGGAAACCCTCCGACCAAGAGATCGTGATCAGCGATTTCATAGAATTTGTTTTTGATCACTTGTTGGATGTCCTCGTTGGAATGGCCTTCGTTTCCAAATTTAAGTCGATATATCTCTGAGGCATGTTGGGTGGACGCACCCGGTTCCCATTGGTTGTTCCAGACGGTTTCATAAATCACTTTTCCGTTTTTTTTACTAGCTGACTCAAGACCAAGTCTGAATCCGCCTACTCCTGCAAATAGTTCAACAACCCGTATTTTTTTCATATGCTGATTTTAGCAAAGATATAAAAATTGATCAAGCTCTTGTGTCGCGTCAAATTAAAAATTTTTGTATGTACTTAGCATTAATCCAAAAGCTCCTTTTTATTTCTCTAGTTCCTTGCGGCGTCGTAATTTTATCGTTTCCATTTTTCCCATGCGGACGGACGTGGGCGACTTGGCTATCTTTCATTTTCGGTAATTCGTTGTACTTTCCATCTTTGATGGATTGGATTGTTTTATCAAAGACGCGTTCTGCTTCACTTAAATCATTCATGGGGAAATTCCAAAATTTAATTTTTTCTAAAATAATTTCATCGTTTTTTGATTTTTTTCTAAATATCACAAATAAGAATTTCCTCATTTCTAGCTGCGCGTGAAAATCTGCCATTTGCTCATTATTTTCATCGTACCATTCTTGCAACATCAAATCTTTATAATCAAACGCAGGAAATGACAGAGACTCTTTTAGTGCGCCGTTGTTTTCGAGGGTTATTACTTTCAACGTTACGTTTGCTTTATCTAGTTCTTCAATGTGGTTATATCCTTTTTTAGATAATATTCTATTTACCAATAATCGTTTGTAATGTTTTGGCTTTGATTTCGATTGCCATGCAATCATAGTTTCTATTTCTTTGTTGGTTTTACCGATGTATTTTGCAAATTTGTCATGGATTACACTTTCAATGCTCTTATTTTTTTTCGTATCGGCATATATGGAATCAGCATCATATTTTCTGCCCAAAAGCTTTGTTTGTATGATGTAATTGAGATACGTTTGCTTAAGAGAAAATGCCCTTGGTTTTGCCAGATTCCTTGATTTTGGCTGTTCTCTCACGACGGTGCTATTTTTGGCTTTAGTGCAGGCGCCTAAATAGAACGTATCTCCTTCAGAAAGAAGGTGAGCGTCGCCACGCCTTATTTTATTTACAATAAATTCCCAATCATTTTTAATCTGGTTTATGTCTTGTTCTGATATATCATTGAGTAGCTCCAACAGGTGTATGAATTTAAACTCATAATCAAGCAAATTGAGTTCTTTGGTATAAAGATAGAGCATGAGCAATAGCATCTTGTTCTTTTTTAAGAAAGAGCTTGACTCCCAGTCCTCAGCGACGATTCTATCATAATCAATCATTGAAAAAACTAATCTTTCTTTGGCGATATAGGTTTTTTGGCTGTGCTTCTTTATGGGGGTTGTTTTAAGCTCAACTCCAGCAATCATGAAATCTGCTTCTGGCCGGCCATCAATTTTTTTCCCAAAAATGAATTGTTCGACTAAGTCTCCTAAAAAACCCTTTCTTCTGCAATCGTATCGAATCAACATTTTTTCGACTTGCCCAACTTCATTTGCAGGTATTATTTCTCTTAAAGTTTTGTGAAATGCTGTGTTTGCTTGTGACAAAACTTCTTCTTTCGTTTTATAAGCGATTTCTTCCATTGTTTTAAATTTGACAATTATAGTGTTGCGAAGATGCTTCTGTATCCTTTGTTTGAAACTATCAAATGGTCGTTTAAAGATATGTCCAATATTTTACCAGCATGGATTAATTTTTTTGTTATTTCAATATCGGGTACAGATGGATCTAATTCTTCGCTTGGGTGGTTGTGGGCCACGATTATGCTGGCGGCGTGCAACGCCACCGCCGGTTCGAATACTTCGCGGGGGTGTACCAGGCTGGCGTTGAGCGTGCCGATAGAGATTATTTGCCGCTCGATCAACTTGCTTTGGGTATCCAGATAGAAGGTCACAAAATGTTCTTTTTTCGAGTTGCGAATGTCGGCGCACAGTTTCCAGACATCTTCGGGTGTTAAAATTTCTGGTTTTGTTTCCGTGCTCAACCGTTTGCCGAATTCCAGCGCCGCGATTACCTGCAGGGCTTTAGCTTTACCCAAACCCTTCTCTTTCAGTAGATTTTCCAAACCGACTTTATTTGCGCCCGTCTTTTCGATCAGCTTCACAATCTTTTTCGACAATTCGATTACATTCAATCCCTTGATTCCCGACCCAAGCAAAACCGCCAAAAGTTCCGGATTCGATAATTTATCCGGCCCGTATTTCTCCAGCTTTTCCCGCGGCCGGTCAACTTTCGCCAAATCCTTTATTTTCATAAATCTATTGGCTTATGCGTTCTAACTCGGGTCGAATAGTTTCAATCAAATTTTTCATTTTTATGACTGCCCAAATTTTTAATTCTTCAGTAATTCCGTTTTCTATATCGGTTTCAATATATATTCTTGACCAGTTTTTACCCCAATCTGGCTGAAAAATAACTTTTTGACCCATTTTTTCCTCCAAGACAGGCTTTAACTTATTTAGTCTTGCCACGTTCGCTTTGTTGAATTCTTTATTGGATGCTTCAAAATGAAGCTCAACTCCAAAAGCCTTTTTGGGTCTTTTATGGAAACCCCACTCAAAATGAGCCCCGTTCAAGCCTTTGACAGAAATTTGATAATACGAGATTGGTTTTGGCTCCCTATAATCGCTTGAGAGGTCACTATTTAATCTTTTTACTAATTCAGAATAAAAAGGGACATAATCATCTGTCGAAATTTTTTTGATTGCATTTGATGCTATATTTTCACTGCTGCTTTGGTTGTTCTCTGTGCCAGACAGCTTGTAAAGTGCGATTCCACTTCCACCTACCCATTCTTCTCTCCCGTCGGCGGAACGACCAAGCACAATAGAAGCAGCTGCGCTTGGGCTCGTAAAATCATAATTATCGGTAAAGACTAGATATCCCTCCGTTTCTTTCAAGGCGCCTTCATTTATAAGACTTATTCTAAGTTGGTTATAATTATGCGCTCTAAATGAAGGGGTAATTTCAAGCCTTGCCTTCGATCCTTTTCTCACTCGTATAATGCTATTGTCAACAATATTCGCAATCGCATCAGCGCCCGGTCCCTTACAATACCAATCAATATCATCTGAAACAGATAGTGGGGCGTGTCTTGGTTGAAAAGACGCTGATCCCGTATTTGTTGCAGGGATTGGCTTGCTAAATCCCCATATTTGCAATGCTTTATCTGCCGTCTCGTTGGTTCTGGTGATGATATCCTCAAATTTCCAGTTTTCTCGGCCAGCCAGTTCCTTGGTTGGACCTATTTCGGAGTTAGCATAATATTTTACCTTTTCAAAAAAAGGCCTATTGGACATACCTATATTCCATTCACCCTTTATCAGTGCAAAATTGCCTATTTTATTTATCAGTATATTGTGGGTTTTTCTAATATTTTCCTCATTTTGACCCGATGTTGTTTCTAGAGCCAACATCCACTCCCTGCTTATTGTCTGGGGCATGATATGCTCGGTGTGAACTTCGTCAAAGTTTAAAGAAACTTCACCGGCAGGTTTGCCAAGTTTCCAAATAATATATTTTGTTCTCGATGCCGAGGGTTGGGCGAATTCTTCCGAAAAGGCAGATTTAAATGCGGTATCATTTATAGGCGAAGACCATGAAATATATTCGCTCTCAATAAAATCAAAAAAATGATCTGGCTCAACTTGTTCCAATTTTATGCAAATTCTATTATAAATATCGCTTAATCGGCTTGTTGACAGTCCACAAAGACCCCATCGGATATGGAATGTTTCGATCAAGTCAATAATTTTAATAAATTGCGTTTCTGAGAGTGTGCCTTCTTTAAGTTTGGGAGCAATTTTAAGTAACAAAGTATAACTTGGGCCAGCTTCGAACAATTTGATATCCCAAAGTCGCCTATTTATTGCCGGGCTTCCGATATTCGCATCAATTAACTCTACATACAAAGAGGCGGTATTGTTGAGTTTTTTTGTAAAATTTGCAATTTTTTCATCATTCCAATGCTCGCTATCGGCTTTCTTTTTTATTTCTTCATATAGCTGTCTTGCTGATATTTTTCCAGCGTACTCAGAAAGCATAAAACGATGGAAAAAAGTGACAGGCTCATAGTCTCGAATTTTTTCATACATTTCTTGCCACTCCTCAACTATTGAATCAACTATTGAATTATCGTCGTTACCATTACTTGCAGCTCGCATTAAAAGGTGATTTTTAATCAAATCAACGGCCGATAATGCCAATCCGCGGTCATTTAATGTCTCAAATAACCTGAATGCATTAAGTTGGTCAACAACGTTTATATGGACAATTATAATTTTTTTAACGATTCTTTTTTCTAAAATTTCTAATTCTTCGAGTTCAAGTCTTTCTATTTTAGATTTAAAAAAGTTGTAACATTCATAAATGCGATGGCCATTCGTTGGAGAATTCTGCAATCTTCCCTTAATAACATTGTTAAATTCCTCCTTATCGAGACTACCTAAAACCATTTTAGAAGTAGTTTTTATTGTGCCTCGCTCAAAACAACTTGCAGTTAAATATTTGTCCGTGATGTGCTTAGCAAAGTCGGCGTTGTTTAATTCTTGAGCCCGATCTCTAATAGACGACAATAACACTAAAATCGTAGTTAATCTTTGTTGGCCATCATTTACTTCGAAATAATTAATATCAACGTTTAAATTTCTTTCAGGGATTACAACAATGGAACCAAGAAAATGGCTTTCATCTATTTGGCCAATATGAATATCTTCCCACAAGTCATTCCACTGCTCTTTTGTCCATTCAAATTGCCTCTGGTGACGGGGCACCTTATAGGCTTGGCTTGGATTGTTCAGTAATGCTTCGATGGTTAATTCGTTAGCATCGATTAATTGAGGCATAAAATTTATATTATTTTTTTAAATTTCAACAAAAAAGCACACGCAGATGTGCTTCGCTTCGGAATTAGCTTAAAATTGTCGCGATTTCCAACATTTCAATAATATTGCCTTGATTATACCTCTTTTACCCCCATTTTTCATCCCCGACCCAATCCAATCCCTTAATTTACCCCCTTTCCCCGACCAAATCAACACCGAACCGAATTAACCATTAACTTTTGACTATTAACTATTAACCACTAACCACTAACTTCTCAACACTCCTCCTCGCTACCCTCCTGACCACCTACCCTCACATATTCTAAATTAGAATATGTGAGGGTAAAGCGCTAATTGGCGCGAAGGCCGGGCCTATGATTAAACTGTACAATTAAAAACGAAATCGGGCGGCTTCGTTTGGCGGATTTTGAGTTGTTAAATTTACCTTGGAATGGATTTATTTATTTTTTACTTGTTTTTCTAGACGATTTTATTCTTATACTTCTATTTGACGCTAAAATTCCGCTTTGAGTTTTTGGCTTGACGGTAATTACTTTTGCTTGCTAATATGTGAATTACGATGATAAAATGAGTCCATGGAGTATAAAAATACGCTCAAAAAAGGTTCTGTTAGGCACATAATTTTCAAAGAAGGTGATATTTGGTATGGCGTTGCTTTAGAATTCAATATCGTGGAAGAAGGCGATGATCCGGTGGAAGTAATGGCATCTCTGTTTAACGCTATCCAGGGTTATGTCCAGACCGCTCGTAAGCTAAAATTAAGGCCGATGCCTTTGAATCAAACTCCTGAGAAAGAATACCAAGAATTATGGGATAGACTGGAAGGTTCAAAGAAGATGACCAAAGTCGATATGGCGGCTCCAATTCGGCAGGTTTTCAATTTTGGTTATTCACCATTCGCCGCGCCTGCTCTTGCCACATAAAATTATGACCCGAGACGTATTTAATTGGACTTTTTCTGACGTTATAGTTTTTTTGAAAAAAAATCACTTTACTCAATCCCATGTTTCAGGAAGCCATTACTTTTATGTGGGCCATTATGGTGGCCAGCCAAGGATCGCGTGCATTCCGTTCCACGGTTCAAGAGCTTTAAGACCCAAAACATTCAAAGGTATAGTTAAGCAATCAGGCATTCCTATAAAGGAATGGTTAAATAACTAAAAACTCCGTCGTAAGACGGAGTTTTTGATTCTTTTGTGGAAGATATTTACCTTGTTTTAACCTAGGTGGCGTGCTTGTTGAATGGCTCGATGTGCTGCACCTCTTTTGACCCATTTTTCATCCCCACCCAATCCAATCCCTTAATTTACCCTTTTCCCCGACCAAATCAACTATTAACCATTAACTTTTAACTATTAACCGCTAACCATTTAACTTTTTAACCCTTCTCCTCACTAACCCCTCAATTATCCTACCCCCACATATTCTAAATTAAGAACCTTGCTGCACAAGAACCTTGATCTCGCCGGGCTCGATTGAGAATATGTGAGGTATAATAATCCCAATAGAGCGGTGCATCATAACAAAAAAGACTAAAAAATTTAAAAAAATGAAGCAAAATATCATTAATAATGATTATGAACGGATTGTGGGCGATATTGCCCGGCGGATCAGGTTGGCGCGGCAGGAATGCTGCATGGACCAGGGCAATGTTGCCACGCATCTTGGCCAGAGCCAGTCATATGTTTCAAAGATCGAATCGGGAAAACAAGCGATCACCGCTGCCGAACTTAAACTCCTAGCCGATTTTTACAAAAAGCCAATCACCTACTTCTTTGACTGACCACATTTGATCATCAAAAATCATATATTCTAATTTAGAATAAAAATCTGTGGAGGTTTGACCTCCACAGATTTTTTAAGAATTGGCGAGTATGTTTTTATACATGGGCTCGACTCCAAACAATTAAAAGGCAGTTGATCAAGGTCGCACCTTGCCTCCGCCGGCTGGCGGATACGACAAGGTGCGACCTTTTAAATTCAAATTCCTTTGTTGTTCCGGTGATAAGGCGATGAAGCTTTTTTTGTGTATATTCAAACAAAAACGAAGCCGGGCGGCTTCGTTTGATAGTTTAATAGATTCCTTGGCGGTGGCCGGTTTCCAGGATGATGATTATCCGGTTGTTTTTGTCGATTTCATAGATTATGCGGTAAGGATGGATGCGGATTTTTCGCTTGCCTTCCAATTTGCCCCATAATTTTTCGCCCATGAACGGATTCTCCGGCAATAATTCGATCGCTTCCATGATCCGCATTCTCCATGGTAACGGAATCGAAATCAAAGCTTTTTTGACCGAATTTGGAACAATAACTTTATATTTGCCCTGCATTTTTTAAACCGTTTTTAAGATTGTGTTTTAGTGGCGTGATTCTTTTTCTTTGGTTTTTCATAAACCAAGGTTGGCTTTTTGTCTTTTCCAAATCCAATTTCTTCTTTTAATTCTTCCCAGGTTACATAGTCTCCTTTTTTGTATTCTTCTTCGGCGATTTTTATGTTTTCCAAAATATTCGGATCACTTAAAATATCGATAGTTTCCATTATTGAATCAAACTGATCGGCCGACATCAAAACCGCCTTGGGTCGGCCTTTCTCGGTCAAAGTGTAATATTTATCCGGTTTTTGGATTTCGTTGGCAATTTCAAAGATTCTTTTCCTTGCCTCGGAAATTGAAATTGTAGTTTTGGGATCCATAGGATTGATTGTTTTTGTCTAATGGGATATCGACTATTGCGTTATATCAATGTGTACATAATAACGTACATCAAATGCCGTGTCAAATTAAACCCTTGTCTTTAAAACTTGTAAATCCAGCGATGGCCACGATAACATGGTCGATCATTTCAATTCCCATGATCTTACCCGCCTCGGCCAGCCGCCTGGTAACCGCCAAATCTTCCGGGGACTCCTCCAAATCCCCGCTTGGGTGGTTGTGGGCTACGATTATGCTGGCGGCGTGCAACGCCACCGCCGGTTCGAATACTTCGCGGGGATGGACCAGGCTGGCGTTGAGTGTGCCGATAGAGATTATTTGCCGCTCTATCAATTTGCTTTGGGTATCTAGATAAAATGCCGCAAAGTGTTCTTTTTTCGAGTTGCGAATGTCGGCGCATAGTTTCCAGACATCATCGGGCGTTAAAATTTCCGGTTTTTGCTCCATTGCCAACCGCTTGCCGAATTCCAGCGCCGCAATTACCTGTAGGGCTTTTGCCTTACCCAGACCCTTTTCCTTCAGTAAATTTTCCAAGCCGACTTTATTTTTGCCTGTCTTTTCGATCAGCCTCACGATTTTTTTTGACAATTCGATCACGTTCAGCCCTTTGATTCCCGATCCAAGCAAAACCGCCAAGAGTTCCGGATTCGATAATTTATCCGGCCCGTATTTCTCCAGCTTTTCCCGCGGCCGGTCAACTTTTGCCAAATCTTTTATTTTCATAAATATTTTGGTTATGAAAGAATGCTTTTAATGCGCTTTGTTTTGCCTTAACCTTGGCTTAGAAAGGTGTGAGTTGCTTAATTATTAATTTATCCCCTTTCCCCGACCGAATCAACACCGAATCAACTATTAACCATTAACTATTTACTTTTAACCTGTGTTCTCAATCACCCCTTCTTAACAAAAAACTGCGGAAGTTATGCTTCCACAGGTTTTTCTATTTAAATTTACCAATTTGAGGTCCGGATGCCGACTATTTGTTCTTGCCCCTGGATTTTGGGCGCTCAAGGCGCGCCGCCAGATTTTGGACCCGTTGAACGGGGCTGGGCATTTTTTTGCCGTTCGGAATCTTACCGAAAATTTTTTGTGAAGTTCTTTTCATATAATTAAATATTACCAAAAAAACGCCCAAAACCATAATTTTTCGATTCGCTATCTATCGTTACTCAATAAAAATCTGTGGAGGTTTGACCTCCACAGATTTTGGCGATCTTCGTGACTATTGCAACGCTTATTTTTTGAGCATCATCAGGATCAGGCCGATCATGCGATCCTTTTCCTTGGGGGCGCTTTGGGCAACGAAAAGCGTTAGCGCGGTCAGGGCTTCCGGGGACAGCCGGCGGGGGTCAAGAATGCCGGTTTTTTGCAGGAACCATACGAACGCAAACGCGCCGCTGCGTTTGTTGCCATCGACGAACGGATGGTTTTTGACCATAAAATACAGCAAATAAGCCGCTTTTTCTTCCAGCGAGGGATAAAGATCGTTTCCGCCAAACGACTGGAAAACATTGCCGATGATCCCCGCGGCACTTGCAAGCTGTTTTTCCTGCCCGAAAAGTTCACTCGCTTCTCCTTTGGCAATAAGCTCAATTTTTAGCTTGGACAATGCTTCGGTAATGTTGTCGGCGGTGATTTTGACCTGTTTTTTGGTAGCGCCCGATCTTGGCAGTGATTCTTTATCGTACGCGTCCAGCGACAGCCAGGTGGAGGCGAACATTTTGATCAACTCCAAGGCGTCTTCGGTTTTAACCTGCCCGCCCGAGGGCAAAAGTTTTTTTACTTCGTCGACCGCGCGCAAAAAGACATCGTAATTTTTCGCGATTTGCTTTTTGTTGATCGTATACCCGGCCAGGATATGTTGCCGCAAAGTTTTGGTTGCCCAAACTCTGAATTCTGTAGCGCGTTTCGAATTTATGCGGTAACCAACGGACAAAACAACATCTAAATTATAAAATTCTATCTTACGCTCAACTTCCCTTTCGCCTTCTTTTTGAACTGTTGCAATTTTTGCAACAGTTGCCTTTTCTTTCAGCTCGCCGGATTGATAAATATTTTTAATATGCCGTGAAATACCGGATTTATCCGTTTCGAAAAGATCGGCGATTTGTTGCAAATTCGCCCACAAAGTTTCTTTTTTAAAATCACCTTTAAATTCGATCGCACCGGATTTGTTTTGATAGATCAAGAGCTCTCTTTTTTGGGATTGATTATTGTTTTTTATCATAAATTCACGATTTGATATTATTATACAACAAAAAACACGCATTGCGGTTTATTTAAAGCAGAATGATCGGCTATGTTGACAGGGGCGCGTTTCTTTTGTATTTAATAAACAACAGTTCTTTTAAGGCGGGATCGAACCGGCGAATTGGACGCAAACCATTGTTTCCAGTTCGCCGGTCCGCTCTTGCAAGGGAAGGGTATCCATGTCCGATGCTGGTGTTCGGTTAAAAAGGCGGCCCTCCAACCGCCTACCGACTTTTGCGAGAGTTGCCATGGGACTGGCATTTAATATATTTCTTCCCTCTTTATAATTTTAACGGGTCCCGCTTTCGCGGGGCCCGTTTCCGTTTACATCCTTTTACATCCTTGCCGTTAGGCGGCGATGATGGCCTATTCGGAGTAATCACATACCATGGCATCTTCGCCGATTTTGCCCGCCAAATATGATCTGGCTTCATTCAGCCCGCCGATGGCGTCGATCAGGCCCGCATCGATCGCGTCTTGGGCGTTCATACTGGAGCCGTCGGCCAGCTTTGTAACCGCTTCGATATCCATGTTCCGGTTTTGCGCCACGTATTCAACAAAAATCCGGTGTATTTTTTCCAGATCCGCCATGAAGACGTTTTTTTCTTCGGCGGTCAGTTCTTTGTCGGGGTCGCCCGAATCTTTGAATTTTCCGGTAGACAGCTGGTTATAGGTCAAACCTTCTTTTTTGTTTTTCGCGGAATTGTCCAGATACGACATCGTTACGCCGATGCTCCCCACGTCGCTCATCGGGCTGGCATATATCTTTTCCGCCCCGGTAGCGGCCAGGTAACCGGCCGATAATCCCCGCTCCCTGATAAATGCCACCACTGGCTTGGTTGACGCCAGCAGCGGGTTCATGATCTCTTCCCCGGCCGTGGGAGATCCTCCCGGAGAATCGATCTCGACGATTACGCCTTTTATCCGGTCGTCATTCTCTATTTCTTCAAGATAGCCGGCAACAACTTCCGAAGATACCGAATCCGGGTCGTAAATTCCGTTCGGATCGTTGTTGGGATCAATTTTATAGTTAACGATGGTGCCGTGGATCTTTATCAAGGCGATATTGCTGTTATCCGCGCACGAACCCGAATCCTGGTTTGTCGCGGGCGCGTCATTATTTGAGAAAAATTGATAATTGATCTCGTCTTTGACGGTAATCGATGCCGCGGCGACAACCAGCACGATCCCCAATGCCATTATTAAGTTTTTTATCATTTTTTTATTGATCATTTTTTAAACATATATTTTTCGATCATAACGCCGCGGCCGCGATATCGATGATTTCTGCCGCCGGTTATCAAAAAAGCACGCTTTGCTGTGCTTTTTTGCAATTTTGCGGGAACTCGGAGCGTATTTCCAAGCCCGACAATATTTTCTTGATTATACCTTTTCCCGCTCGATTATCCATTCCCGGGCTATGCCAGCCATTGCCGCCGTACGCATGTTTCAAGGATCAAAAAACGTTATCGCCGATTTTTCAGATGGATAGTTTGGATCCTAACGCCTCGCGGCTTGGTGTATTGCGGCGGTGCCGCCGTTTCCGTAATCTGCGGTCGCTTGGTTATCCGCCGTAATTGCCACAAAGCAAATAACCAATACCAGGCAAAAAAGGATCGCGGAACCGAAAAATATGTTTTTATCTTTATTCATTGTTTTTATCAAAATTATTGCCATAAATATATGTCGAGCTTTTCGGCGTTAACAACAAAAAAACAAGGAAATATTTACATCCTTGGACCTCAATCCCGTGATTTGGCGAAAGCCAAAAACATTGAGTCGATTTTGGAAAACAAGCCTCCCTCTTGCCCTTGTTAATTGCGTCAGCTTTATTTTAGATCTTTAATCTCGTATTCGTCAACCCAGCTCATTCTATGCATATTTCGCAATAAGGAATTGTGTAAAAAAATAATAGCCGATGATGGGCTATTTTGAAACGCAAACTTTTTTATCTACAACCATCAGGGTTGCATTCCTGACGTTATGTGTGATATTTCCGGTCGCGTTCTTCACGGTCACATCGACACCCTGGGTGTCTACGGATAGATCTCCGACGGTGCAATCAATATCGACCTGCCCATTGCCGTCCGCGTCGATTTTAAGCTTCCCGACCCGAGACATTGAGATATCAACATTAACCTGGCGCCGCAGCTTTAGCGCTATGTTCCCGCCGCAGTTTATCGCTTCGATCTTGCCATCGGTAACTTCCAGGTCCAGATCCCCCAGATAGCTGGCAAATGTAAGCGTGCCGCTGTTGCTTTTCGCCTTCAGTGAGAGGCCGCTGGGGACGCGGATGACAATCTGGCCGTTAACTTTTCGATTTCCCGTGGAGATGATGTTGCCATTCATGTCACCGCCGCACGAGACACCGCCGCGGTCCGCGATCACAATTCCTTGAGGAAAGTTTCCTGAAAAAACCGGTCCGCAGTTTCCGGCGATATTGGTTTGGGTTCCGCGCACGGTTTGTCCTTTTTGATTAAAACCGGCCATCGAAAACGGTTCTTCCCTCGGGCCAATTGTGGTGACGATGAAATTACCGCCGTCGCATTTCGCGATTCCTTTTATCCCTTCCGGAATTTCGACCTCGATATTTTTCCTGTTGGGTTCCGAGCTTATCAAAAACGATACGTTGCCTTTGTTCACGATCTGAACGCCGGCTATTCCGCTTGCTGGAAATATTTCTTTCACCGTATATCTCTCCTTAAATGAACTAATACTCGTATATTATATAATAAACATTTACTCTGTCAAGATGCGGGGGTGTTTATTTAAGGTTTTGATTTTGGCCTTGCATTGTTTCGGCCAGATGGTAACATAATTCAAATAAGCAGTTCTTTGGCAAAACCGTACCGGCGAATTGGACGCAAACCATTGTTTCCAGCTCGCCGGGAAACGATTTTGCGTTGAAGCTTGGGCCGGTCCCGCATTGAATGCGTCCTTTGTCTCGAACCAAAGGAAAGACCACCGCCGGATCAAATTGCGATTCCGCAAAGAGAGCCACTCGTTCTCGGCACCAGCTTCTTTTCTTTTTCTATCCACGATCCCGCCAAGGCGGGATCGTTTCGTTTTTATTGTTGTGTTTTTCATTAAATTTTCTCTATTCGCCCATTCAATATGTTTGCTTTTATTGATGGAGATAGAACGGTATTTTGCGGCTTCGATAACACTGTTGTCAACGATCGCATGCTATTGACTTGGCGATATTTTTATGCTATAGTAAAAACACTGTTCATTGTAAAGGAGGCATTTAGTTGAGTAAGAGTTCAGAGCTGGCCGATCAAATAAACGCAGGCCTTAATTCTCTTCACGATACGATCGTGGATGGAAATCCGTTTTTGTGGTCCGATTCCGAAGGCGACCAACAAAGACGCAAAGCTGTGCTTGACGATATTACGGAAAAGTTCAGAAGTTTTGTTTACGTTCCCCGAACAAAAACGGTAAATAAAATATTGCTTTTCGGAGTCGGGGTGCCGCTGATATCAATGGCCATACTTTATTTGACCGGGTTACCTGCGGATGAGGAAACAAAATTCTGGGCATGGGCAATTCTAATAGCAGCAGCGGCGATTTCCGCGATTGCGGCGGCTATTGTTGCCGATGATCCGAATATCGGCAGTGAATTAGCGCTGGCGGTATATGCTATACCGAAAGGCTGGTCGTTTTCCTGTGTAAACAGAAAAAGTACTTGGGAGGCGTATTGTGAAAAATTCCCATATTTCAAACGTGGCGATGAGAACCGCTACATAGGTACGAGAATCTGGGGATATGCCGATAAGCTGCCTTTCCAGCTGTTCCATTTCCATTGGGACGACGTCCAGGAATCATACAACGCCGCTACTAAAACCTATCAGCGGATCGTAATACCGAATGACCGTTACGGAATGTTTTGCCAGGTGCCGGAATTAAAAGTAAGATTCCGTGTTACCGAGACCGAAGGAGACGGCGGATTGGGAGCTCGCATCGAGCTTGAATACAACGCACTCAATAAAGCGGTAAATATTTATTGTGATCCTGATGATGAGCTTCAGGTGAGAAAGTTTCTTTCTCCTGCGGTACAGGAAGTGATGATGCTGATGTCGGATCGGATCGGGGGAATGCACATTGATTTTTACCCCGGATTCATGATGATAATCACAAAGGAAGATTTCCTGAGCGGAGTGCACGAGATAGAGCTGGATCGGCAGGCGACAAGATTTTTGGAGCTTATTGAACCGGCCGTAAATCGTATTGAAACGTTCCGCACATCACTCGCGGATGGTATCGCCCAAATGAGAAAGTACAATGATTAATTAGATCGGAGGAAAGAGTATGGAATGGATATATGGGTTAATCGGATTCGCAGTGCTGTTGGGATTTATAGGACTTGCCGTTTGGGGAACTCACGATTCCCTGGTGGCGGGAAGATTAAAGGCCAAAGAAAGCTTTAGCGGTATATATGTCCAGCTGAAAAGAAGAGCTGACCTTATTCCCAGGCTGGTTGATGCCGTGAAGCAGTATGCCCAGCATGAGCGCGAAATATTCGACAACGTAACAAGGCTGAGGACCGAATTTCTCAGCATCGATAAAACCGACACCGCAGCGGTCATCCAAAAGGGGGATGAGCTGACGCAAGCCTTGAGGACAGTATTCGCGGTAGCCGAAGCTTACCCGCAGGTGATGGCATCAGGAAACTTCAAGTCTTATCAGGAGCAGCTTGCTGAGACCGAGGACCAGATTGCTTCCGCCCGCCGGATCTACAATTCCAACGTGACCGATTACAACCGGATCGTTCTGGGATTAATATCATCCATAGTGGCAAAGTATTTTGGTTTCAAAGAAGAGCCATACCTGGAAGTTGATAAGGCGCTCGACAAGGTGCCCGATGCAAAGTTTGTATAGAATGAACCCTCATATATTTTTTGAGGGTTCTTGTTACATTTAAACTGTTTTTTAGTCTGATTTGAAATATACGGGTTTGATCCATTGAGGATAAAATCTCAGGAAAAAATGATTTGACATAATTTCAAAATATCGATATAAAAATAAGGCAGGAGGCATTCAACATGTTTAGTGGAAATAGTAGCGGACCCGATTCGGATTTGGTTTCTATGACGATCATCCCTGTGGGGCTGGCCGTAAAAGATGGTGTTTTGTGTATGGCGTACGTGGCAAGGATTGTTCCCGTCGATAATCCTTTCTGGGTGATAGTTGATGGCGCAAAGCTTTTGACTTGTGCCATGGATCTCTTGCCGGCTTCGTTTCATACCAAAGAGAAGGCCGAGCTATACATTGAAATTGTTGGCTGCGGTGGCGTAGCAAAAAAAATTTGCTTGAGGGATGTGCCCGAGCATTCTATCTTGAGGCTTGGGCAATGCCTGGATCCATCTCCGATCCCCGGCCAGCAAGAGTTCGTTGAAAACGGTTTGATTTAACCATATTCCGATGTTACCTCTCGGGTGATCGCGAAATTGGTTGCCTGAGGGGTAAAATATTTACCTCTTTTTTGATCCAAAAATTGTAAAAAATTAACGATAAATACGCGATCGAGCGGTTAAGTAAAAAAAGACCCCTAAAAATTATGTCCTGGCCCGGGGTCGGGGCCGAACCATGGCAAAATGAAGGTCCGTGCAATCCGCGCAAAGCGATTTGGCGATCGCGGCATTGACCGCGGCACGGAAATGCGCGATTTTTTCAGGCAATTCAACGCCATGGTTTTTTTCGCCGTTCATTGACCATTCGCATCCGTGCAACTTGAAGCGCGTGAGGGCAATAACGTTGCCATGCGATGGCTTTACCGTCAATCTTTTTATGGTCAGCTTGTTTCCTTTTTTCCCCCACATTGCCTTAATTCTGATGAGCGCCGTCGGAGAAAAAAAGAACGCATGTTTACCCGATTTTTCAGGATTTCCAGATATCCTGAACGGCGATAGCATGTTTCCGCTTTCGTCGGTAATCACTGATGCTTGACCGCCATTTTCATCCGTAAACCTGCCTCCTTCTTCGCCGGCGACGATGCGTATGACGCCGTTTTCCAAATATTCCGGAACCTTGTATCGGAAGGTTTTTTTTGGCTGTTTTTCCTCGGGAAGATATATAATCAGACCAGATTTGGCTTGAAACATGTCGATCCCGTCGGATTCGAGACTGTCTAATATCTTCTGATCAAAGCGCGCTAAAAACATTGTCAGATGAATTCTTGCATCCTCCTTTAGTCGATCATATGCCGCGTTTGGCAGCGCGATAAACACTGCTTACAATGTCCATGGCGCTGCCAATGCGTATTTTAAGATACCGCTTTTATTGATAATCGTATTTTTAAAAAAAGTCAATAAAATTGGACTTTTCTGCAAAAAGTCGTTTTATTCATGACCTATAAAAAAAGGGCAAGGAGATAATCCCTGCAAACTACGCGTACATTATGAGCCTGTCGGTATTTTCTATCGGCTCGACAATCGCTACGGTGCTCATTTCCGGCGGTTTTATAAAGCCTCCCATTTTCCGCGCTTTTTCGGCGAATTCGAACGCGATTCCCTCTAAAGCGAAAAGAAAAATTAGACTAAGCTTTGAATCCATCGCGGTTTTATCGCCATTAACCTTAAACCGCAGCACGATTTTTTTTGGGTCTTTGCTGCGGGCCATCGCTCCCCTGATTTTTCTTTTAAAAGCTCGGAGAACCTTTTTGCTCTCTGCGTCATTGGTATCACCGGGTCTTTTTGCCGCTGCGATTATCCTTTCCAGCGTTGCCGCATCTTCGGTGATACTTAAATAAGGAATACCCTTAACCAATTTCGATTGCTCCTTTGCTTTGCTGGACTATCTATACATTAAAATTTTCATTCAGGCAATGATCCGGCCAGGGGGCCTATTTTAAAACGTAAATGAGAAGGCGGGTTCCTTCTCATTGTGGCTGGGCGGTCCAGCCGCTAGCTCCGGTTTGCGTGTTCATGGTGCGCGCCACCCGGGTTTTTCCGTTCCAGGCGACTCCTTGCGGAACGTGAGATACCACCCACCACTGATACCCGGAAACGCTATCCAAAAGAACTACCCTGTCAAACGGTTGCCCGTTCCACCAGACGCTTGCCGGCATCGAGCTTTGGGACGGCAGTAACCCGTTTATAAATCCCCGTCCCATTTCTTGCCCATAACTGTCCAAGAGCACGACCATCCAATCTTCCACTTGAATGTCGGGGCCTCCGTTGGCCACCCACATCTCGATCGATCCGTGGTTGATCGAGTATTCGGCAATATAGATGTTGCCCAGCGATTCCTGTGTTGGTATTAATTGCGCGCTTACGCCATTGATAGCCAGGGTGCATAGCAATAATACCAATAATGCAATCAATCTTTTCGGCTTAAACAATCAGATTCCTCCATTGAATCTTAATTTATAGATTTAAACACAAATTTTTAAAAAAACAATACCAGGAACAAAAAAAGAGTGTAAACTCTTTTTTTGTTTGCAGACTATGATCATTTGATAATCCTGTATTGCTCCGGGTTCCAAGCGGGGGCGCAGGGCATGAACAATTCCATGTTACCTTCCCAATAGAATTTTTCCTTTGAATTGATGAATATCAGGTCGCCTTCGCCGATCGCAAACTCTTTTCCTTCGATAACCACGATTCCCGATCCTTTGATCACATAAGCGATTTCCTTGGAGATTTCGTTCATGGCCAGACCGGTTTCCGGATATCTTCCCGACAGCACGATTAGCGCGCCGTTTATGTCCTTGTCGGTCGCGGGGTATTCATACGCGATACAATGCGCTCCGTTTTTAAATTCGTTGCGTTGCTCTTTTTTAACAATTCTCATGTTGTTTTTCTATCTCATTGATGCCAGTGATGGTATTGGCGTCTTTTGAAAGCGAGCGCGCTTCGTCAAATGTTTTCCATCCGGCTTCGTAAAATTCAACCGCGAGCAGATCGGCATCAGGCGCAAATTTCTTGCTGTCCTGAGATATGAAAAACCAAATATCAAAGTGGGTTTTGCAGGGTCTTTTGGCGGGATTGCTGACGATCTGGGTAATAGTGAGCAGTTTCGGGGTAAGATCGCTCACATCCATATCGATCCCCCATTCCTCGGCAATCTCTCTTTTCAGGGCGCCGGCAGGTGTTTCATCTTTATCCATATGCCCGCCATTTAAGAGCATTGTGCGGCACTGCCATATTTTTGTCAATTTAGCAGGATTTATTTGGCCTGAATTCTAGGCGCGAGGAACGTGGCGCATCCGCTGCGATACGCTAGTGACGAGCAACGACGAAGGCGGGCCAAATAAATCCTGCCCTCCGGGAACATTGAAATTCGGTCATTTTCCGCTTCATTCCTCCTTAATGTATCACAGAGGATACAATTTCGTCGTCGTTCATTGAAACTGACCGGATTTGAATGTTCTAAATTGACAAAAATGTGGCAGTGCCGCACTGATGCCCGATTTTTTATGGTGGCCGATGAACACAAGCTTGTTTTTCGGATCGTAAGCGGGAAAATACACGCAAAAATGTGAAAATTCGTTCTCGTCTTTGCTAAAGTTGCTTTCTTTGATGCGTTTTTTAAAAGTTTTCTTGATTTCGATGCCCGCGACCGTCGATTCTAAAATATTATAAAAAATTTTCCGTCTTTCACCCATTTTTATCTTTTAAATTAATGGTAGTGCCGACGACATATCCGGCCAGGGCTTCCTTAATGTGCTTATAATGTACGATTTGGCTGATAATGCCGGTTTTGGCCGCCTCGATCAACTCGATGTACTTTTGCCTCATTCCGCCGGTAACATCGGTGGCGGAGCTTCCCGACAAATATTTGTCGATTTCTTTATAGTTATCCAAATTGATCTCTCGGATCAGTTTGGCGGTTTTATCGATCTTGGGGTTGGCGGTGAATATGCCGTCCACGTCGCTAACTTCGATAATCCGTTTTGCTTGCAGTTTTTTGGCGATGAACGGGGCAATCTGGTCGCCCGAAAGGATCGACGATCCCCACGCTTTGTCGTAAGCGGGCACGCCATAGCTGACCGGTACCATTTTTAGACGCAGCAATCCCGCCATCGCTTCGGTTTCCATTGAAATCAGCCGCCCCCTTTCCAGTACCGCGTGGCTCGATGCCTGCGCGGGATAAGCAGGAATGCCTTTTTTGATCAATATGTCGCAAAAGAGACAATTCAATTGGTTTTGAAGCCTTTGGGTGTTGGCGAACGCCAACAACTGTGTCTCGCTGATCACGCTTTTGTCGATGCCGGTTTTTTTGACCAGCGGATGCCCAAACGATCCGGCGCCATGTATCAGGATATAAGGCTGTTTAAAATCCTTCAATGATTGGGCGATGTTGGTGATGTTCCAAAAGTTTATTTTGGGTTTGCCGCTTCTTTTGTCGGTTATCACCGATCCGCCGATTTTGATTATGGTTAGGTCCATATGGTTAAATTATTTGCCGAACCGGCGCTGGCGCTGGGCGTATTCCGCCAAAATTGCGTCAAAATCCTCAGGCGTAAAGTCGGGCAGGTATTTTTTGATAAAAAATAGTTCAGCGTAAGTTGACTGCCACGCCAGGAATCCGGAAAGGCGCACTTCGCCGCCGGTGCGGATAATCATGTCCACATCGGGCAGCCAGATGTTGTCGGATACAGTGTTTTCGTTTATCTCACCGGCAATTATTCCGTTTTTGACGATCGTTTTTATACCCTCAACGATTTCGTCACGTCCACCATAGCTTAAAGCGAGATTAAATACCATCCCATCGCGACCGGCTGTTTCCCTTTCGGCTTGCTCGATTTTTTTTTGCAGCGAAAGCGGTACTCTCCATTTTTGGCCGACCACCCGTATTTTAACATTCTTATCCTTAAAAGATTTTAAAAATTCATCAAGCCAATTTTCAAAAAGAGCCATTAAATAATCAATCTCCTCTTTGGAGCGGTCCCAGTTTTCGGTTGAAAATGCCCAGGCGGTAAATTCCTTTATACCGCGGTCATAGGCGGTTTCAACTATTTTTTTTCCGGCCTCGAAGCCTTTTTTGTGGCCATCGAGCGAAGGAAAGCCATTACTTTTTGCCCAGCGACGGTTTCCGTCGGTGATCAAACCTATGTGGCGCGGTAACGATGATTGGTTTTCCATTGTTATCTTTTTTTAAAACGTTGAATAATTGTTTTTGACCTTAAATGTCTTGCCAATATCAAAATCGGTTTTGAAAATCAATTATTCTTTATCATTCAGCGGTTCTTGCCTATCAAAAAATCGCCATCCAGCCTGACGTTGCCCGGGATCATTGCCGGAAATTTAAATCCCGCGGTATAGGCCGCGGATTTCGCGCAAACACCTAAAAATACTCTTAAACGAAAAAAGCGCTGAGCTTCTTTCCTGTATTGTAGGAAATTTGGGAAATTTTTCAAGAGAATCCGCGCCTGTGTCAAATTCCATATAACGCCCCCGCCCGACCAGGGTTTGGTTAGTCCGGAAGCATCGCCGCAAAGAGTTACCCTGTCGTTGCCGGGAATAACCAATCCTTGGGGTATGATGGCGGATTTCAACCGAACAAGGTCGATATTTTTTTGGCCGATGAATTCATCGAATAACTTGCGCGCGACCGCGGGTTTTTCCATTATTCCCCATTCGATATCCTCGCCGCGGGGTATTTTCCATATAAAACCGTCTTGTGTTGCCCAGGTTTCCACAAAATCACTGTTGTCCTGTTTTTCCTCGAATCCCTGTATCCCGAGCATGAACTTCGGATCGGGCAGGCCCAGATAGTGCCGCGTTGGCGACAGCGCGCCATCGCAACCGACCACGCGGTCGTATTTTTCACTGATTTCATTAAGTTTAGCGCTATCCATCGCTTCTCCGACGCGGATATCGGCGCCGGTTCGAGTGGCAAACGTCGCCATGAGCAGATCGAGTTGGCTGTGTTCGATCACGGAAAATGGTTGTTTGAATTTTAATTTTATTGTTTTTTTGGGAAAATTGATGATTGCAAAGTTGATCGTGTTGGAGGACAAGGTCTTGGCTTCGGGAATGAAATCAAAAATTCGGCTTGAAAACAAACCGGAGCAGCATTCTTTGCCGATTGTAGCCTTCCGTTCAAAGACCGTAACTTCATTTCCGGCAAGGGCTAGATTTTTTGCCAGGTACGTTCCGCATATCCCGGCCCCGATGATCGCAACTTTCATTGACTTTATTTTATGTATTGATATTATCGCTTAAATAGCTGCTTAACAAGGAGATGATGTCATAAAGCCAGTTGTTATCAAAATTGGAGGATCAGTGATCACTTACAAAGATAGCGAGAAGCCAAAAATCAATAATGGCAATATTGGCATTGTTGCCGATGCTTTGGCCGGTTTTAGCGAACCATTTGTTTTGGTCCATGGCGCGGGTTCTTTTGGCCATCCAATTGTTAAAAGAACCGGCATCAATAAAGGAATATCCGATAGCGGCCAACTTTTGGCGTTTGCGGAAACGCAAATATTGCAAAACAAGCTTAATTATTTATTTTGCGACGCCCTTGTTAAAAAAGGGATTCCGGCATTTCCGGCGCAATTATCTAGCTATGCAATATTGGAAAAAGGACGGTTATTGCCAATGAAAGTTGATGCAATTACGGGCCTGCTACAACTTGGAATGGTTCCGGTTTGTTATGGTGTACCGGCTTTTGATAAGGTGCAAGGATCGGCAATCCTTTCGGGTGATCAGATTGTGCCCTATTTGGCAAAATGTTTGGGTGCGTCTAGAATTATCCTAGCGGGTGATTTGGAAGGTATTTTTACTGCCGACCCTCATGTTAGCAAAGAGGCCAGGCTTATTCGAATAATTAACTCGGCAAATTTTAACATGATTGAAGGATTTCTTTCCGGGAGCGCGGTAACCGATGTTACGGGAGGAATGAAAAAAAAGTATATTGAGCTTATCGAGGCGGCCCAAAACGGTATCATTTGCCAAATTGTGCATTTTAAATCGCTTAAAGATGCGCTCAATGGCGAATCGGTAGGGACAGTTATAGATTTAAGCGCTTAAAAGGGATTAATGCTGATTTAGCAATTATATCCTATTTTTTTTGACAAAAAGCCAGATTGTTGCTATTATTTGTCTGTTGCGTGAAACGAAATAACGGATTCAAATGCAGTTTATCGAGGCCGCGAATTGCCATACCCGGCAAAAGTGACCTTGAAACGCGGAATACAATTATAAATTTATGGCAAAGACAAAAAATACAGGCGGTACAAAGCTGGGCCGCGATTCAAATCCTAAATTTTTGGGAGTTAAGGTTTTCGCGGGCCAACCTGTGAAGATCGGCAGCATCATTGTGCGCCAGCGGGGCGGCAGCATCATTGCCGGAAAGGGCGTTGAAACCGGTAAGGATTATACGCTTTACGCGATTGCCGCGGGCGTGGTAAATTTCCGCGAAACCCGCAAGAAGTGCTTCAACGGCACTCAAAGATTGGCCAAGGTGGCGGAAGTGATCACGGCGGCTAAGTAAGCTGGAAAAGTTGATAAGCTGGAAAGCAGGAAAGATAAACATTATTAAGTTAAACAAATTAAAAAATCCCGTTGAGGGATTTTTTAATTTCCAGCTATTTTTACTTTTCTTGCTTTTTAACTTTCTAGCTCTTTTTCTTGTTGTCCCTTTTGATTCCCGCGTTAATGAATTCACGGAACAGCGGGTGCGGTTTTTGGGGCCGCGATTTGAATTCGGGATGGAATTGTGAGGCCATGAAAAATGGATGGTCTTTTAGCTCGATGATTTCGGCAAGATCCTTTTCCGGATTTACGCCGGCGATCACCAGGCCATTATCTTCAAGCGTTTGCCGGTAATCGTTGTTCAACTCGTAGCGATGGCGGTGCCGCTCGGAAATCACCTTGGCTTTGCCGTATGCTTCCCAGGCGCCGGTCCCGGTTTTCAGCGCGCAGTCATAGGCACCCAAGCGCATCGAGGCGCCCATTTTTTTGTTTTTAATAAGATTTTTCTGTTCCGGCATCAGGTCGATCACCGGTTGGGCCGCTTTGGCGTCGAATTCGGTTGAAGTCGCCTGCTTTAGTCCGCAAACATGGCGGGCGAATTCGATCGTCGCCAGTTGCATTCCCAGGCACAATCCCAAGAACGGGATCTTGTTTACGCGGCAGTATTCGATGGCAAGGATCTTGCCTTCGATGCCCCGGTTGCCGAATCCGCCCGGGATGATAATCCCGTCGTACTGGTCGAGTTCTTTAAGGTTCTTGGCGTCCTTTTCGTAATTTTCCGATGATAGCCAGGTAATCTCGGGTTTGCGCCCGTAATACCAGGCGGCGTGTTTTATCGATTCGATCACGGAGATGTAGGAATCCATCAGTGTGAACTTTCCCGACTCGAAATATTTTCCCACGATGCCGATCTTTACCGGTTTGGAAACCGTGTGGATGGTATCCACGAATTTTTGCCAATCGGCCAAATCGCGTTTTTTAGGTTTCAAATGGAACTTCTGCATGATCCTTTCACCCAAATGTTCATCCTCGAAATTGAGCGGAACCGCGTAGATCGTCGAAGCGTCCGGAGCGGAGATTACGTCTTTGGGGTCGACATTGCAAAAAATGGAAATTTTTTGCTTGCGCGGCCCATCTATCGGCTGCGTCGCGCGCCCGATGATGAAATCGGGTTGGATGCCAGCGGCATTGAGCTGCTTTGCCGCGCTTTGTATCGGCTTGGTCTTCATTTCTCCCACCATTTCCGGGATCGGCAAATATCCCACCAGCAAAAACAGCACGTTTTTCGGGTGTTTCAGTTTCAGCATGCGCGCGGCTTCCAAAAAGAGCATGTTCTGGTATTCCCCCACGGTGCCTCCGATCTCAATGATCACAAAATCGGCCTTGGCGGTTTTGGCGGCAAGATCGATGCGGCGGATCACTTCATTGGGTATGTCGGGAACAACCTCGACGCATTTGCCGTTGTATTCCAGGTTGCGCTCGCGCTGGATCACCGACAAATAAACCTTGCCGGTGGTGGCATAGTTGGCCGTGCTCAGATCTTCGTCAAGAAACCGTTCATAATTGCCCACGTCTTGGTCGCATTCGGTGCCGTCGTCGGTCACGAAAACCTCGCCGTGCTCGACCGGATTCATTGTGCCGGCGTCGACATTGATATAGGGATCGAATTTTGCCGCGGTAACTTTAAAGCCCTTGCTCTTTAAAATTTTGCCGATGGACGCGGTGGTAACGCCTTTGCCGATGGAAGACATCACCCCTCCGGCAACAAAAATGTACTTGACCATACAATTATTAAATTCGAATGTTCGAATGTTCGAAATCCGAAACAATTTTCAAAATCTAAATTTTAAAATTTTCAAAACAGGAATTCAGTTTTGGAAATCTAATCATTTAAAATTCGAATTTGTTTCGAATATTCGTTCTTCGTGCTTCGAATATTTGATTTCAACAATCGCCCCGCTTTTGGGAGCGGGGCGTTAAAATGACCGTTATTCTTGAGGTGAAACGATTAACTTTATTTCGGCTTCGAGGTTGTGAGGGAAGCTTATCTTTATTTGGTGGTCCCCCGGCTCCTTTATGGGTTCCTTGAGCACAACTTGCTTTTTATCGATGATAAAGTTTCCTTCTTTGAGGCGGTCGCAGATCTTTTGCGCCGTTATCGATTCGAAAAGCTGGTTCTTTTCGCCGACCTTCACTTCGATGGTGAACTCCTGCCCATCCAATGACGATGCTTTAGCCTGGACCTCCTGCAATTCCTTTTCGGTGATCTTGGCAGCGATCTCGCGCTGCGTCGCCGCCCAAGCTACCGCGTTCTTTGTCGCGATCTGTGCCATCTTGTTGGGGAACAGAAAATTCTTCGCGAAGCCGTCGGCAACATTTTTGACCTCGAATTTCTTTCCGGTATTTTCAATATCTTGTAGCAATATGACTTTCATAAATATTTTTTAATCTCAATTTTCAAACATTATCTTCTAATACTACCGTAAACCCTTAACTATTTCAATAGCCTTATCGAGCTGCGGGTCTTTGCCCTTGTCCTCGTCCTCAACCGTTTTTTCGACCTCGACGTCGGGAGCCAATCCTATTTCCGAAATCTGGTCGCCCTTGGGTGTGTACCATTTGGCGATGGTTACCTTTAATGAAGACCCGTCGCTGAAAGGCACCAATTGCTGAACCGATCCCTTGCCGAACGATTTTTTGCCGACAAGCTTTATGCCCCGGTTGTCACGCAGGGCGCCCGCAAGAATTTCGGATGCCGATGCCGACCCTTCATTGATGAGCACTACCATGGGGTATTTTTCCAGCAATGACGGTCCCTCGGATAAATAATCCATGTTGTCGTCCTCGTTGCTCGATTTTTCATGCGTCACCACTTCGCCTTTTTTGAGGAATAATCCGGCGATATCTTGTGATACCGACAAGTATCCTCCCGGATTGTTGCGCACATCCAGGATTATCCGTTTCGCGGGGCTGCCGACGATATCCACCGCCGCCGCCTTGAAATCGTTGCTCGCTTTTTCGGTGAATTGGTAGAGTTGTATGTAGGCGACATCGCCTTCCTTTATTTCCCATTTTAACGACGGGACAACAATGACGTCGCGGGTTATCTTGAAATCCTTGGTTTCCTTCCATTCTTCGCGGTATAACGTCAAAACCACGGTAGTTCCTTTTGTCCCGCGGATTAGTTTAACCGCTTCGTCCGTGGTCAGGCCTGAAGCCGGCTTGTCGTCGATTTTGATGATCGCGTCGCCCGCCCTTATGCCCGCTTTTTTTGCCGGTGAGTTCTCCAATGGCGAAACCACCTGTAATTGGTGTTGCTTAATACCGATCTCCATGCCGACACCTTCAAAGGATCCGGAAGTGTCTTCCACAAATTGTTTTGTGTCTGGAGGATCAAAAAATGAAGTATAAGGATCCCCCAGTGAACTCACCATTCCCGAGATCGCCCCATAGACCATTTTTTTGTGATCGATCTTGTCCTTGTCGGCAAACCGATCTTCCAGGGTGTGCCACGTTTCCCAGAAAAGCGTCAGGTCCGCGTCAGCCGGCGGTAACGGGGGGCAATCCATTTTTCCGGAAAAAAATCCCAATCCAAAACTTCCAAAAATCGCCAAGATAACCAGAAAAATACCTATTCTTTTAGAGTTCGCTCCCAGATTAACGTTTTCAGAAAATTTCATAACTGTTTTTTAACAATATTCTCAATTTACACTAATAATATCAAATAGTCCACTTTACCCATGACGCCGCAATCAGCGGTTAACGAATAAGCCACGCCTCAATTAATGCGGGTGTGGCTAGTGAAATTGTTTTGTAATGGAACGCGCTGCTCTTATTTTCTTGCTCTTGCGAACCGGGCTTCGGCTTCATTCCAATTTACGATATTCCAAAATCCGGTAATGAACTTGGCGCGGTCGTTTTTGTAATCCAGATAGTACGCATGTTCAAAAACATCCAAAACCAATAACACGGGGCATGACGGTATGATATTGCAATTGTGCTTTTCAATCTGGTCCAACAATAACTGCCCGGATTGCGGGCAATAAAGAAGCGCGGCCCAGCCGCTTCCTTCGGTAGTGCCGGCGATCGCGGAAAATTCCTGCATAAAACGTTCATAAGTCCCGAATTGCGCCGTCACCGCTTTGCCTAATTCCCCGGCCGGTGCCGGTTTTTGGCCTGTTGCCGGTTGCAGGTTGGCCCAAAAAAGCGAATGCAAAATGTGGCCCGATAATTGGAAAGACATCTCTTTTGCCACAGCTTTGGGATCATAGCTTGTGTTTGTTTGCCTTGCCTGTTCCAGCGCCAGGCTCAAGGCGTTGGCGCCGTTAACATATGCCTGGTGGTGTTTTTGGTGGTGGATCTTCAACTGTTCTTCGGAAATGTGCGGGGCGAGCGCGCCGTAACCATATGGCAATTCCGGCAATGTGTAAATTTTATTTTCCATATTTTTATGATATTATTCCCCTATTATAACAAACTATTGCGAAAAATATTATGAAATCAATTGTAGAATATGGCGATTTTGAAAAACTCGATCTGCGCGTGGGTAAGGTTTTGGAGGCCGGCGAACCAGTGTGGAGCAATAAATTGATCCAAATGAAAGTTGATTTCGGCGCCGAGATCGGGCAAAGGACGATATTTGCCGGTATCCGAAAATTTGTCGTTGCCGCGGATCTTGTGGGCAAAAAATACGTTTTCATTGTTAATCTTGCCGAGCGCAAATTGGGTGAAGGCGTCAGCCAGGGAATGATGCTGGTTGCCGGCGATGATGTGAGCCATTTTCCGCTGAACGTGAGCGATGCGATCGCCGAAGGGTCGGCCATAAAATAAAAAGATTCCAGGGGACGGAATGGCTCCGTGTTATCCTGAAACCTGTAAATGGTTCGAAAGGGCTAACAATATCGCAAATATGATGGTGACTTCGCACAACAGGTTCGCATCATCAAATTTGTGCTTCCAGAGCCATGGTATGGCGACTTTTACCATCCAGTCGATCATCGATCCGATCTTTTTGGCAGCCGATTCGATCCAAATTGTTTTTACTTCCCAGATTGTCATTTCATCAGAGCTCCTATATTTGATTGTTTAAGTGCAGAAAATGCGTCGCTTTTTTGCGACGTTAACTTCGTATGAGATGTGCTGTCAATTTGAGTAAAGCAAAAAAATAAAGAGATTGTCAAATTAGCCATCAAAAAACCGCCCTTGGGGCGGCTTTGGTTTTAATCGGTTTCCCCGGTTTGATTGTCCGAAAATTCTTTTTCAATTTCTTTAAACTCATTTTCCAGTTTGTTTAATTTTTCCTTGCTGGATTTGATCAATTCGGCCGCAATCTTTACCTTTTCCAAACCCAGCTCGATGTCGATTTCTTTTTGGCTGCCAAACCAGCTCGATATTTCTGCCAGTTGCTTCAGGTTGTCGTTGAGGCTGACATTTTTCTTTTTATTTTCCATATATTTTTATGTTTATCACCTGGGAGTTGATCGTACCATCGGCTAAAAGCACGCTCAGCTCATCCCCTGTTTTCGTTGTTTTTGCCGATTTTAATATTTTTCCGTTTATCTTGGCGATTGAGTACCCGAGCTTTAGCTGGCGCTCGGGGTTGCAGGATTCGATGATCTTTTCTAAGTAACCAATCCGTTCTGATTGGGCGATGAGCGCGGACCGGGCCGCCGCGATAATCCCGGCCATCTTCATATCCAGGGATCTGATAATGTTTTGCAGGATATACTTGAAATTGCTCAAAATTCCCGTGTATTGCCGCAATTTGGAACCGGTTTGGGCGATCAAGTTTCTGTAGCCGCCGATAATACTGTCTTGATAGTGGTCGATCGCCCTGAATATTTCCTGCCAGGATTGGGTCAGCAAATTAGCCGCGGCGGTCGGCGTGGAAACCGCCACATCGGCGGCCATCGCCGCCAGCGGCACATCCTTGTCGTGCCCGATTGCGGCGATAACCGGCACCGGGAATGACGCGATCTCGCGCACGACCACTTCGTTGTTGAATGCCAGCATCGCTTCCAGCGATCCGCCGCCTCGCATGATCACCAACACGTCGATCTCGCGTTTTTTAAAAGTTTTGATCGAGGCGAGCAGGTCGCCAACCGCCAACTGGCCTTCGACGCGCGAATCGATGAATTCGATTTGGAATCCGAATTTACCGATATTGTTTAAAAAATCATGGATGACGGCGCCCTGTTTTGAAGTGATTATCCCAATCTTGCGAGCGAATTTGGGAATTGGCCGCTTTTTTTCGGCCGCGAAGAGGCCTTCGGCGGCAAGATTTTTTAAAAGCAGATCATAGGTCATTTTTAGCGCGCCTTGCCCGGTAAGCTCGATCGAGTCGCAAATGAACGACAGCCGGCCGCTGGGAGCGTATATTTCGCAATGGCCCGCGGCGATTATTTTCATGCCGATCTTTAATTGGATCCCGAAAAGTTCGTAACGGGACTTCCAGATGGCGCAACTCATCACCGCCGTACCGTTTTCATCCTTTAGAGAAAAATACATATGGCCGGTAGGGCCCGGCTTGGCTTCGCTTACTTCGCCAACGATCTTGACCGCGATTGGCTTGATGCGGTCGTTAAGTTGTTTGACGAACTGGCCCACGGTAAGCGGCCCGGTCTCGAACATGTTTTGTTGTTTTAAATCTTCGAATTCCATGCAGCCATTATAGCACCTCGTGTGTTTGTATAAAAAAGGCACTTATAAAAGACGCTTCCTATAAGTGCTGATTGCTGCGCTTTGTCATTTTGTAAAGCAATACTGCGGCGATCACAATAACCACCATTGCGATGATGGCAAATATGTCGCCATCCTTCAGGGCTGCAAGACTTTGCAATGAACTGACTAACAGAGGCACGGCTGCTATTGGCAATAATACGGTACAGCTTCCGTTTTCGAGCACATTTTTTGTGCTTTTAAGATTTTGTACCGCATCCGTAGATTCTCTTAATAAAGCTTTCAGATGTGTAAAGGCGCCTTTGAGTCCTAATAAACTTGCGAGAATTTTAACGAGTAGCCATACTGTCTCGATTGCTAGTTCCTCGCCGTAAATCCAGAAGATCAGGACTACTGGGGCAAATAAAGGCGCCAGTATGCTTGCTGCTTTTAGTATTTCAAGACCAAAATTTTTTAATTTTTGGATTATACCAATTTCGGACACAAAATCCCTCCATTGCTTATAATAATTTAAACATTTATTTAGCAATTTGTCAAATTTTATATCACTTAAAAACCGCCGTTAATGTTGGGCGGTTTTCTGTTGGTAACGTTTTTTGGGATTATCCAATTACTTGCAATTCCAGTGCACCTCGGATTTTTTTGACGCAACATCGATCGAGCAGGAGGGATTGCATCCTTTGCGATAGGCCTGAATATCGACCCACCAAGTGCCGGTAGTCTCATTGCAAGTCAAATTTTCTTTTGCGCTTCCCTCCAGCCCGCATGGGCCGGATTCGAACGCTCTTGTCGCCTCATATACGTTCATTTTTTCACCGGTGGGCGCTTTGCAGGTTTCGATCTCGACATAGATCAAATCATCGGTAACTATGCATTGCCGTTTTGGTTTGTTACCGGTAATTTCTTTGCCCGCGGCCAAACATTCTTCGAATGATTTTATGGTTGCGGTTGATGTGGCATTGTTTTCGGGCTGGCTGCTTGTTGCAGACCGCACCGGATCAGGCACTAAAACGCTTTCAGGAGCAATCGCGGTTTGGCGCGATCTGAAATATATAACGCCGGCAACCATCAGAACAGCCAGTAAAAAAAGGATCAGCGATATTATTTTTTTCATATGTTTATTGTCGGTAACAAAATTTATTCTATCATATTTCGATCAAGCTTTTTGGAATTTTGCTCAAGGTTTTGCATTTTTCGTCTTGCATCAAGCATAGATCCTCGATGCGGATGCCGCCCCAGCCAAGGTGGTAAATCCCCGGTTCAATGGAGAAAACCATACCATTTTCGATAATATCGGGGCTGTTCGGAGAAATGTTGGGCAGCTCGTGGATGTCTATCCCGACTCCATGGCCCAAAGAATGGGTGAAATATTGGTCTTCGCCGTAGCGGGCGAAATTTTTAACCGCCTCATCGAACAATGTCGCGGCCCCAACTCCCGGCTTGCAGTGATCGATGGCGTTGCGGTTGGTTTCTAAAACTATTTGGTATAATTTTTTGTATTTTTCGGTGGCTTTTCCCACAAATACCATGCGGGTCATATCGGCATTATAGTTTTTATAACGCGCGCCGATGTCGATAATGATCATTTCGCCTTTTTTGATCGATCTGCCCGATCCTTGATAGTGCGGGTCGGCGCTGTTTTTGCCGCCGGCGATGATATGGTCGAATGCCACGCCGGTGGCTCCCAGATCCGTCATGATCTGGGAAGTTTTTTGCTTGAGCCAAAGCTCGTTGACTCCCGGTTTTATAAGTTTCACCAATTCCAGGAAAGACTTATCGGTGATCGCGGCCGCCTTTTTTATCAGTTTGATCTCCGCTTCGTCCTTTATCCGGCGCGCCTGCTCGACCAGCCCGCGCAACGGTGTTAATTTTTTACCTTTGAGCAGTTTTTTAAAACTTTCATATTGCGAGTAGGTCAGGTGATCGCTTTCAAAGCCGATATTTAAAGAGTTTGCCAAGATTCCGGCAATGGTTTGGCCAAAACCGGTTTTTTTGTCGGCAATGGCGATGTTTTCACGGGGCACCTGTTCCAGTGCTTGTTTTAAATGAAAATTACTGGTGACGAATTTAAAACCATTTTTTGAAATCACGCAATAAAAGGCATTTTTATTGCCGGTGTCAACAACGTTGGCCAAATAATAATTATTCGACGTTCCGCTGACGATAAATGCCTCAAATTTGCTCCCGGCAATTTTTTTTTGCAAAGATTTTATTCTCTCCGGTTGTGGCATGGTAGTTCTAAATTTACTTTTCGCCTCAAATAAGTTAGTTTGGAAGATAAGGTAATTTTCAATAATATCACAACTATGGCGGATGAAAAAGGAGAAAAGGAGCCGAATCTGAGATTTGAAAAGAAATTCGCGTTTGATGACTGGGACGATGCCACCACAAAAAAAGCGTTTGAATTTTGCGAAGGATATAAGAAATTTTTAAGCGGCGCTAAAACCGAGCGCCTGGCGGTCAGGTTTGCGGAAGCAGCGGCGGTCAAAAACGGATTCCAAAAAATCGAACATGTTGGCGAATCCGGCCAAAAAGGATTTAACGCGCCGGTTTATTCGACCAATCGCGGCAAGGCGATAATTTTGGCAAAACCCGGGAAAAAACCGGTAAAGGAGGGTGTCCGGCTGATTCTGGCGCATATCGATGCTCCGCGTCTGGATCTGAAAATGAGGCCATTGTACGAAAATGACCATCTGGCTTTTTTAAAGACGCAGTATTACGGCGGTCTCAAGAAATACCAGTGGACTTGTTTGCCGCTGGCGATATACGGGACGGTTACAAAACAGGATGGCACGAACGTGGAGATAGAATCGGGCGACGGCGAAGGTGATCCGATATTGATGATCACGGATGTTGCGCCACATTTGGATAAGATACAGTCCAAGGAAAAAATCGATGAAGCCATCCCGGGCGAGACATTGAACCTTGTGGTCGGGAGTATCGGCGCGAAAGGAAAAGAGGGCGAGAAAGACTTGGTAAAAAAGAGAATTTTGAATATTCTGAATGAAAAATACGGTATCATTGAGGAGGATTTTGTTTCCGCCGATTTGGAACTGGTGCCGGCCGGTGCCGCGCGCGATCTGGGTTTTGACCGCAGTATGATTGCGGGGTATGGGCACGACGACCGGTCTTGCTCGTATGCCGCTCTGGAGGCGTTGGTTGAGGCGGAACAATCGGAATACGCAAGCATTACGATTTTAGTCGATAGGGAAGAAATCGGCAGCCATGGAGCGGCAAGTGTACAGTCGAATTTCATCGTGGATTTTGTCAGTGAATTGTTGTATCTCGAAACCGGCGTACATGATGAAAATATTTTGCGCGACACATTTTTCCGGTCCAAAGCGGTTTCCGCGGATACTACTTTTGCCTTCGATCCGGATTATCCTGAAGTTTTTGACACGCATAACGCTTCCCGTGTCGGCGGCGGCGTCGCGATGGAGAGATATACCGGCGGCGGCGGCAAATATTACACAAGCGAGGCAACCTGCGAATTTACGGCATATGTGCGGAACATTTTAAATTCCAATAAGGTGGTCTGGCAGTCCAGCGCCGGAGTCAGGATCGATATCGGCGGCGGCGGAACGATGGCGATGTATCTTTCGAGGATCAATATGGACGTGATCGACTTGAGCATTCCTGTGCTTTCGGTACATGCGCCGTTTGAGATTGCCAGCAAAGCGGATATCTATTCGGCTTACTTGGCCTACAAAGCTTTTTTTGAAGCGAAATAACCGCCAAACACCAATTGTTAACCGTTAACTTTTAACTTTTAACGAAATTAAAATTCGTGCGGGTTAACGAATAAAAAAATATGAACATTAAAAAAATTTTGGGTTGGATCATGCTGGTGGTCGGTTTACTGATAATCGTCCAGGCGATAAATCTGTCTTATAATTATTTTACCGCCAAAGCCCAGCTGCCCGCGGTGTTCAATATCCCCGCCGGCCAGGCTGCCGCGGTGGAAACGAAAACCGCCGCTCCGGCGGAGTCGGCGGCGGATATCCAGGCCCAATTGCAGGAAACAATGAGCAAGGCGACCAATCAGGCGGTGGCCAATATCCTGCCGGTCGAGACCATTAATAAGCTACTCAACGCGATCTGCTGGTCGATCTTTGCCACTTTCCTGGTGTATGCCGGATCAAAGATCTCCGAAATTGGCTTAAAAATGATTTCTTAATCGAGGCATACCGTCCGAAATTGAAAAGCGCCGCTTATGCGGTGCTTTTCAATAAATGCTGCGCTTTTTTTAGCAAATCGGCGGGCTGGGCCTGGTCGAAGTTGCCTTTCAGCGCGGTTTTAAAAAGATGGGGGTAACTGTTGGCTTTGCGGAACAGCGGGAACAGGTTTTCGGCGCCGGCGAATATCAATGGTTTGTTCCGGGAAGCCAGAACCGCCCGCAACGAGTTGTCGGCGATCTGGAAATATTTTAGTACCATGACCTTTTCGGTTTCCTTGCCCACCCCCTGGCCATGGATGATCTCGCCTTTCCCGTGCGGCGAGCTGCCGTGCATCTGTAATTTTTTTTCAAATGTTTTGTCGGGCTGCAGTTCTTTGATGTTTTTGGGCATGCCGCTGACATCCAATTTTTCAAACCGGTCGTCTTTGCTATGATAAAGCGCGAGATTGTTTTTGCTCGCGGCGATAAGATAAAAATCAAACTTGTTCTTAAGCATTTTAGACAGCGGCTTTAAGTTAAATCCGTCGCCGACCCGCATCGATTCTTCGACGTCTTCGGGAAGCTCGAAATAACTTAAAATTTGGGGCGGGGCGATAAAAAATGACATGGCCGCCGCTTTTGTTTTCCAAAAAAAATGGTCCTGTGCCAGCCTTGCCAATGGCTTGAGAAGGCGGCGGATATAATCGTCTCCGGTGCCTGCGGCAACCAGTTTATCGTTGGCGGCTTTGATAAAATTTTCAAGGCGCACGCGGTCATCCTTTCTTTCGATGAACGTTTTTGCCAATCGCAAATAGATCGAAATGCATGGCGCGGACCGCTCTTGTGAAAGGTCGTCAACGTTTTTTTGATTCAGTGTCATTTTCATTTTTTTAATCGAAAAATCCGCGATTGCTTTATCGAAGATCTATCGACTGTTATTATCCGTACTCTGGACCAAGGGTACGAACGCAAAACCTCCGTATTGCGCTTGAGTGACCGTGTTCTTGAAGTTTTTTGTTATTTTAATAATGGCGGATTCCTGCGGCGCCACGATTATCCCGCCGACCTTGAGTTGTTTTATCCACGTTCTTGGAATTAACCTCGCGGATGCCGAAGCCAATATGCGGTCAAATGGAGCCGCCGGCCAATACCCGCGCGATCCATCGCCAATAATACACTCAACGATTTTACGCTTTATAAAGCCATATTTGGCGATGTTGGATTTGCCGAATTTTGCCAGCGCCTCGATCCTTTCGATGGCGATTATTTTACCGTTGGCGCCGCCGCCGCTGGCAATGTGGGCAAGGAGCGCGGTGGTCCATCCCGAACCATAGCCGATATCCATTATTTTTTGCCCCGGTTCGGGATCTAAAAGTTCCAACATAAACGCCACTACCGCCGGCTGCGAAATCGTTTGCGCGTACCCTATCGATATCGCGTCGTTAAGCTCGGCGGCTTGGTCGCGGTAAGGCAAGCCAACCGGAAGAAAGTCACGGCGATTTATTTCCCGGAAGGCTTTGATCACCGCCGTATTTTTTAAATAGCCCGCGCCGATTAAATTTTCAATTAATCCCATTTTTTTGCAAAAAACACC
>Ga0247841_10002045_pt1 | contig 41952 bp, 30 predicted proteins | sample LaCruzMarch2015__2_FD_192410 | JGI IMG/M metagenome (GOLD analysis project Ga0247841, IMG submission 192410) | Freshwater microbial communities from meromictic Lake La Cruz, Castile-La Mancha, Spain - LaCruzMarch2015_18m | ecosystem: Environmental > Aquatic > Freshwater > Lake | place: Spain...
TTCAATGAGTTAGTCCATAAGATACATTATTGGTCAGAAACCAAGTCGAAAAAGGTAACAGACATATTTGAAACCTTATTTAGGAGGCTTTTATATGCCTGATAGCGCTAACTGAAAAACTCGTATATTAAGGTGATTTATCGCCTTTCTTGAATTCGGTTATTCGTAAAATAATGCACCATAGTTTTTGGAAATTGGTATAACTATATTTTGGCATGAAAACCAGATTCTTCACTACACCAAAAAAAATATGTCTGCATGTCCATTAATAATAAACAATTGGTACGATCAGATCAATGATTTTCAAAAGCAAATTTCCACATAAACGACAGATTATGAACCCATACTATCGGAAAACCCATTTTTTTCGGTATGCCGAAAAAACAAATGGATTGCTTGACGTAAACCGAAAAATTTTGTATAGTAATCATCATGATATAGATTTTTAATGATAGATAATTATAAGCTTTCATGTAAACCCTTACCAAACCTTTTGATCCAGAGGTCAAATAAGCGAGGGTTTATTAAAGGTAATAAAAAGAGGGGGTGATTGAAGAAAAACGAATGCAATGAACAGTTCTCTGTTGTATGGTTTTTGACTGGCATATTCTAATGAGAACATTAGAATTTAATTCAGGTTATAACTGGCAAAAATTCTTATATGGATTAAGAGTTGAGGAGACAAAAATGAGGAAAAAGGAATACTACTTCTTATTGGTCTGCCTTGTGCTGTTTATTTTGTGCCTGCCAATACTGGCACAAGCACAGGGTCCAAAGAAAGAGTTTATTGTTGCACAATTTACATTTGAACCAGGTCAGGAACTGAAGGATCTTACGGGTAACTTTCCTGATCTTACACTCGTGGGTGCAACCGTCGAGAAGGGGCAGTTGAAAACTGCCAGTGGAAAATGGGCTGTATCTAGTCCGATGAAAAAAGGTCCGGATATATCCGAAAAAACTATGGTTTCATGGTGTTATATAGATGACCTTAATGTTCTGGCTGGTTCTGTGCTAACTATAGATCAAATTGGCGCCGATCAATTTGATGCAATGGTCTTTGGGGAACGGCAACCTCAGAAGTGGATGGCTGGTAGCAGTAACTTCACACGCACTCAAGACGCTGCGCCCGGGTTTCAGGAAACCAAAACTGGAATACTGATTTATCTGGCGTACTCGTATCAAAAAGATGGAGCGACAAACCATGTTCGACTATATCATGATGGTGAACTTTTCGGTGATTATTCACTAGGAACCGTTCCTACCTGGAAACCGGGTGATGCTGAGATATTTTTTGGTATTCGTCATGGTAACGCAGGTGGCGGTGGTCCGGGAAACCTTGCATGTCGCATCGAGGAAGCTAGGATCTATAACACAGTCCTAAGTCAGGCTGATATTAAAGAACTGCAAAAAGGTGCGTTTGCAGTGGGACCTTCTGGCAAACTTGCGACATTATGGGGGGATGTGAAAGTGAAGTAGTTCAATTCAAAAGGTAATTTAATATACCAATGAGTTACTTGTAAAAGGATGAGAATGTGTTTCTGCTAAATCGGTAAATAGTATAAATAATTAAAACGGAGGATACAATAATGAAGAAAATGGGATATTTCACATTGATCTGCTCTATGTTGCTTATTTTGTGCCTACCAATACTGGTGCAGGCACAGACCCCTGTTGCACAATGGACATTTGATACTTTGAAGGATTCTATTGGTAATTTTGCTGATGTTAAGTTAATGGGCGGCGCAACCATCACTAATGGTAAATTGAATGTTGACACTGGAAAGTGGGCGGTTGCCAGCCCAATGACAAAAGGTCCTGATATTTCAGAAAAGACGCTGGTTTCATGGGCATATATAGACGATCTTACCTTACTGGCTGGCTCCATAATAACCCTGGATCAAATCGCCGCCGACCAGTTTGACGGGATTGTCTTTGGAGAACGTCAACCACGTAAGTGGATGGCTGGCAGCAGCAACTTTAGTCGCACCAATGATGCTGTTCCTGGATTTGAGGAAACTAAAACTGGAGAGTTGGTTTGTATAGCAATCTCATACCAAAATGATGGAGGAACTTCGCACCAGAGTCTATACCGTAATGGAACTTTTATCGGCGACTATAAATTGGGAACCGTTCCCACAATGAAAGCGGGAGATGCAGAGGTGTTCTGGGGCAAACGTCACGGTAACGCTGCCAGTGGTGGTCCGGGTGATCTTAAAGCTCGCATAGAAGAATCCAGGATCTATAACTCAGTCCTAAGTGAGGCTCAGATTAAAGCGTTAACTTTGGTCGGAACTTCAGCAGTAACCTCCAACGGCAAAGTAGCAACTTTGTGGGGGACAATGAAAACAAAATAACTTCATTTAATATGTAACCAATTCGCCCCGGTATATTAGCAAAAGATGCGATAAATCTTTTGTCCATTATTGATATACAATTGTCTGTCGGAGAGGAATTCATCATGGATATGATAACCATTTTGAATATTTCGCTCCGACAAACTTCAGGGAAAAGTGTGATATATTGACAACCTCTTTATAATAAAAGCACTTTATAGCTACTTGCATTTTTTAATGGTTCTGAGGTGGGATATGTTACCACTATATAGTCAAATAAACCCTATACCGATAATAATTTACTCATGGAAAAATATTGGATAGGATCAAAAGAAAGGTGGTAAGATGAATAATACAGAAGAAGAAACTAAAAGAACGGAATTGCTTATTAATAGTTCTCGAAAGCTAAGAGAGACAATTCTGAGTGATCCATATAGACCAGCATATCATATTGTTACACCAGAAGGCGTTTGCGGACCATTCGATCCTAATGGCGCCTTGTTCTGGAAAGGTCGCTATCATTTGATGTATATTGTCCAGACAGAAAAGGGTCATTGTTGGGCGCACATCTCCAGCTCTGATCTAGTATATTGGAGGCATCATCAGCTTGCTTTAGAACCGGGCGAGGGAGATAACGGAATATTCTCCGGTGGCGCTTCGCTTGATAAAAACGGTGTTCCAGTAATTACTTACTGGGGACTAGGTAATCCACGGGGTATCTGTATCGCTACTAGCAATGATGACTTGCTGGAAGTTTGGGATAAGAGTCCACATAATCCAATTATTAGTGAAACCAAAGGCGGACTCGCTGATATAGAATTGGACGGCAAAAATCTTGTCTATGGTGCGGCAGATCCATCTGCTATCTGGATTCACGATGGACGATATTATATGTTGACAGGAAATCTACTTGTATTGAGAGAGTACGGTTTCAACCGTAATCAAGTAGAGCATCAAGGTGACACTCTATATTTGTTTGTTTCAGATGACCTAGCAAAGTGGGAATATTTGTATCCATTCTATACTTCAGACCGTAAATGGACAAGAGCGGATGAAGATGATATGTGTCCGGATTTCTTCCCACTACCATCCAGTCCTGATGGTAAATCGCTCAGTGACCGTCACATGATACTATTTATCAGTCACAATCTTGGATGCCAATATTATATCGGAAAACATGAAAATGACTATTTCTATCCAGAAACTCATGGTCGTATGACATGGATAGATAATGCCTTCTTTGCCCCTGAGAGTCTTGTTGATGGCAAGGGAAGACGGATCATGTGGTCATGGATATTCGATGGTCTTAAAGGCGAAACTCTTAGAGCAAGGGGGTGGTCGGGAACAATGAGTCTGCCTCGCGTGCTGTGGTTAGGTGATGATAACGCTCTGCGGATGCGTGTACCAGAAGAATTTGGGATACTTCGTTACAATCCAAGAAAGATAGAAAACTTTACAATCAAAACTAATACTGAATTGAATATGAAAGATATTCATGGCGATAGCCTTGAACTGAATATAGAAATGATCCCTGATAGTGCAGGACAAGTCGGTGTGAAGGTATTCTGTTCGCCAGATGGTGAAGAGCAGACGGTCATCTTCTATGATTCAATAGAGAAGAAGCTGAAGATTGATACGACTAAGTCCGGTTTGGGTGATGGACCGAAGTCAGTAGAAGGCGGACCGTTTGAATTGAGATCGGATGAATTATTGAATCTTCGAGTATTTGTTGACAGGTCAGTGGTAGAAGTATTTGCGAATGAACGTCAAGCAGTGATGCGACGGGTCTATCCGACTCGTAAAGACAGTCTGGAAGTAATGCTTTTCAGTAGAGGTGGCGATACTAGGGTTAAATCAATTGAGGCATGGGACATGGCTCCATCAAATCCCTGTTAAACGAGTGTCTAATTCATAATATATTGGGATTCTTCGTTTAATTCAGGATGACAACGCAATTCATTTTGAATAAGGTGAGGAATCTCTTTACTTTTACGAACTTGGATAACTGAAAAACTATTATATTTAATCGGAATGTTAAACAGGAGAATAGTATGGTTGAATTCTTCCAGATTGCGATGGTAGCAATAACAGTAGCTCAACCGCCTGCTACAACGACAGGTGAAAATGAACACAGTTTCGATGCTTTCTTTATCCCTGAAGGCAAACCTTTTGGTGATACGTTCCCATTTTATAAGGATGGAGTTTGGCATCTGTTCTGTATGTGGATGCCACATATCGGTCATTTTATCACCCGTGACCTGATCCATTGGGAGAAGCACCCCAATTGTCCATTTGGTGGATGCACTGGTTGTGTTGTGGAAGATAATGGCAAATACTATATGTTTTGGACTGGGAACCAAAATATACTGCTTGCGACCAGTGATGATCTTGATTACTGGACAGAATATCCCCAAAATCCTATTCTGATTGCTGACGACAAGAAATATAGCAGTGGTTACTTCCGAGATCCTTATGTCTTCTTCAATGAAAATGAGGGAGCCTGGTGGATGCTTATGGGCAGTCAGTATATTGAAAGTAGCTCATCGGGTGTCCCGACTGGTTGTGTTGCTCTAGCAAAAAGTAAGGACTTGCTGAATTGGGAATTGGCAGATCCGTTATGGTGCCGCAACTGGCTCCGCATTGTGATTGCCCACAGCTTATCTCACAAGGTGGACGTTGGTACTTGATATACCTTCATCATAACACACGATACCGCGTGTCTGATTCCCTGAATGGTCAGTGGCAGCGTCCATCTATTCGTGATCTAGGCACATGGTTTGCAGCAGCAGGATCGCGTCCGGCAACCGATGGAAAACGCTGGCTTAGTTGGCCATGGATTGCTTCTCATAGGGAGCCAAAAGACTTATCTGATTTCACTTATAGCGGCCCGCTCTGTATACCTCGTCAATGGGATTTTCAAGATGATGGGACTATTACTCAGCGAGTGCCAGATGAGGTCGTCCATGCCTTATACTCCATGCCGAATGAATACCCTAAATCGTTAGAAAGAGCAAAGCCAGTGGTTGGAAAATGGAAGTTGACAGATGGAAATACTGCGAATAGTCTTGATCCCTCTGGTGGGATACTAAAACTTGCAGATACACCCGATAATTTTTACTTTGAGGCTGATGTAATGCTTAATAGCACGGATATGGAAGCCCATTTCTTAATGAGTTACAAAGATGATCTTGAACGGTCTATATTCCAGAACCGATGGGCTTGTTATTATATATCGCTAAATCCACGTGAGAACTTGATTAAGCTTGAGGATGCTGACGCTATAGCCCGTTCGTTGGAAATACTACCCATAAAGCTTGAGCCAAATAGACCAATCAAACTAAGGGTTTTTCGCTCGGGACCTATTCTGGAGGTATTTGTTGACAACAAAGCAGTATTGACCCATCGTCTGTATAGGTACAATGAAGGAGGTTTAGCATTAGAATTCATAGATGGAACCGGGGAGTTTGCCAATATTATCATTCGCCGTCTTGCACCAATTTAATAGCGTAAGATAAAGGTCAAAAGATAAGAAATGCAGAGAATTTAATATGAGGGGGATTAATATGTAATATGGGAAAATCAAAAGATATTCACACCAATCATAATGAATTAAGAAAAGAGATTCTTCAATGTCTTGGTCCAAAGATTCGTAAGCGCATGGAGGAACTTGATGTTACCTTATCTGTGCTGTCAAAGATTACTGGTATTGGCATATCAACTATATCTGATTATATTTCAGGACGCTATGAACCAAGTTTGTCCAAGACAATATCATTGAGCAAAGCTTTGGAAGTGGATTATGGTTTTTTCTTTGATAAAGAATTCCTTCTTTGTGGTAGGGTTATCGCAGATGGATTAGTTAGTTATTGGACATTTGATAAAGATAACATAAAAAATGGTATTGTCAAAGACCTCTGGGAGCATAACGATGGGAAAATCATGGGTAGTTCCAGGGTAGTTAAGGGCAGATTTGGGGAAGCAATAAAATTTGATGGTAGTTCTAGTTTCATTCAATTTGATGATTCAAAAATGCCTTCAGAAAATGAGCCAAGAACCATTTCCGCATGGATTAACCTCGAGGAAGCCCCTTTAACTTACAATTTCGGATCGATTGTTGAATGGGGAACAAATGAGAAATCCCAAAGATGCGGAATACTTATAACTGCATATCAGCGTGTATATTTTGTTGGGGAATTTACTGATATGCCATCAGATGGAACTATCGAAATAGGTTCATGGAATAATGTAGCTATTACCTATAATGGCAGTATGATGAAGATATATATAAATGGTAAGCTTGATAAGGAAGGTAGTCCCGGCTGGGGTGGAAAAGCAATAAAACTCGATACGAAGTTGGATAAAGGCAGAATTGGTCAAAATATTCGGGATAATGAACCATTTCCGGGAATTATTGATGAAATAGCCATCTATAAGCGAGAGTTAAGCGAAGATGAAATAAAAAAGAATTATAGTTTCCAGAACAAACCAACAAGTTAAATTCTGATTGTGGTAAAAAGTGTTCCGTTTCATCGTAAGAAACTCATTTATATTGGATAGACTTTGAAAATAGAATCTAAAGGACAATATATAGGTATATCGTATAGGGCATTGATAATTGGGCTTTTCTTTGTCGTTGTAGAATGTCTAATCGCTCCATACAATGATTATGTCATTTTAAGTGTTTTTTCATCCGGAGGTCATTTCCCTGTTGCGCCTTTCTTTGTCCTTACTATTCTTATTCTGATCGTTAATATTATACTGAAAGGTATAAATCCAAAAATAAGTTTATCTCCTCAGGAGCTAATCACAATCTGGTGTATGATGTGTGCAGCCTCTGGTATTCCATGTTCGGGATTGATGAGATATTACCTATCTACTTTTGTTGCGTACAAATATTTCGCAACTCCGGAGAATGGGTGGGAAACACTTTTCTATCAGTATATTCCCCATTGGCGTGTTGTCCATGATACAAATGCTATTAGAGCCTTTTTTGAGGGTATCTCTTCTGGTGAACATATTCCCTGGAAGGTATGGCTGAAACCTCTTTCAATATGGACAATTTACATTCTGTTAATCTATTTCGTCATGGTTTGCCTTTCTGTTATTATGAGAAGGCAGTGGGTAGAAGTAGAGAAATGCACATTTCCTCTCGTTCGGCTCCCTGTGGAGATGTCTGGACGACCATCGGGATCATCTTTGCTCAATTCATTTTTTAGAAACAAAGCTATGTGGGTAGGATTTTCTATTCCGGCATTTATTCATACGCTAAATTGTTTTCATGCTTTTTTCCCGGGAGTTCCAAGTATACCATTGGAGACCTGGCTTGATCCATTCTTCGTTAGCAGACCATGGAGTGCTTTAAGACCTTTTAAAGTTTTTGTAGTTTTATCTATGGTGGGATTCAGCTACTTGTTGACACTTGAGGTTGCATTTAGCCTGTGGTTTTTCTTTTTGTTTTTCAAGTTTCAGTGTATCATTGGTTCTCTGTTAGGATTTCGGATAACCTCAGGTCCAGGAGTGCAGTGGACTGGGTATTCTTTTAGCGCAGCACAAGAAGCCGGGGCATGTATGACATTTGTATTCTTTGCACTTTGGAAGGCAAGGCACCACATTAAAAGCATGTTTAGAATCGCCTTTCGAGGAAAATCTGGAACTTTCGATGATTCTGATGAAGCGATGCCATACAAACTGACAATCTTAGGGCTAATTGGAGGCATATTCCTTCTTGTATTTTTAAATCATCTAATGGGCATGTCATTAGTATTTGCCCTTTTATTTGTTCTCTTTCTATTGGGAATGTATATAGTTCTAACATGGCAGATTATCAATGGTGGTATTCCCTTTATCAATCCATCTTTTTCTCCTCAAAGCTTCTTTCTCACAACGATGGGTTCATCAAGGATCAACTCATCTACAATGACATCGCTTCTAATGCATCCAGTATCTTTGACCTTGGATCTGAGGGAATTTATGATGCCGTATGTGATGAACGCCTTGAAGGCTTCCGATGAGGTGAAGCTGAAGCGGAGGCATCTATTAATGGCAATGGGATTAGCGATGGTTCTGGGATTGTTTGTATCATATTATTCTGTTCTGAAATTATGTTATGAGCATGGAGCAATATACTCGATGGTTGGAGGGGGCTCGTATTTGATGTATTGGTTGAATTCTATCTTCGTCAGCCCACCGACTGGAACAGATTGGACAAACACAGGCTTTATTATTTTCGGAAGTATTTTCATAATTTTCCTTACGTGGATGAGAAGCGTTTTTGTATGGTGGCCCCTTCATCCGATCGGATATACGATGTTTAGTTCTTGGGCAACGTTCCAGTTATGGTTTTCAATCTTTCTGGGTTCTACTATCAAGTATGGGATTTTAAAATATGGTGGTTTAAGAGTTTACAGGCAGGCGCGACCCGTGTTTCTCGGAATAATATTTGGTGAGATGGTATGTGCAGGTATGTGGATGGTTGTTGGGGATATAGCAGGTGTTAGCACAGGTTATAAGATACTTTGGTTCTAATACAGATGAAACGAAGAGGTGATAGAAAATGATAAGGAATTCAGATCGAAGTCCGCCTTGAACAGAAGAAAAGCGAATAGAATAAGGGAAACCGTTTTATACGAGTTTAACCCCGTTTTAATTTAATGTGAATTTGGATTATGAATGGAGGAAATGATAATGAAAAGTCTAAAGTACTTTTTCATATTAACTTGCTTTGTGTTATTTATGCTTGGTCTATCAATGCTTGTGCAGGCACAGACCCCCCTTGGACAATGGACATTTGAGCCCGGCAACGAACTAAAGGATCTTGCGAAAAACTTTGGTGATATTAAGCTCAACGGTGGTGCAACCGTCGCCAAGGGGGTACTGAACCTCGACACCAATATGTGGGCAATTACAACTGGATATACAGGTCCGGACATCAAAGAAAAGACAATGGTTGCATGGTTATATTTAGACGACCTTGAGATTAAGATGGGCGCTCCAATAGCCATAAATAAAACCAGTGGCGACGCGTTTGATGCTATAACCTATGCGGAACGTCAGCCTCATCGTTTCTTTCCCGGTAGCAGCAATTTTTCCCGCACAGAGGATCCTGTGCCTGGATTTGAGGAAAAAGAGACTGGGAAGCTTATTCAGTTAGCTGTCTCGTATGAAAATAGCAATAATCTGGCGCATATCAGGATGTACCGAAATGGTGACCTTATCGGTGACTATACAAAGGGAAATATTGCTACCTGGACGAAGGGCGACGTTGAAGCGATTTTCGGACCCCGTGCAGTTATCGGAGGTACCGCTTATGGCTGGATCAAGGGTCGTGTCTCAGAGGCTAGACTCTATGGTTCAGTTCTGACTCAGGCTCAGGTTAAAGCTTTGTCTATTGATGGAACAAGCGCAGTGGTACCTAGTGGCAAACTCGCTACATTGTGGGGGACGATGAAAGCCAATTAAATATGAGCTAAGGCTATTTAGAAATAAACACTGAGACACAGAGGCACGGAGAAAAAGGATGAAGGCGGAAGGATGATGGATGAAAAAGAAGAAACGAGTATTACAATTTCATCCTTCATCCTTTCCAAATTCTCTCCGTGCCTCTGTGTTTAAATTTTTGACAGTGCCTAATTCAGGGAAGGAGATAATAATGCGGAATTTGAAATGTTACTCAATATTGATCTGTTCTTTATTGTTTATACTAGGTTTATCTATGCTGGCACAGGCACAAACACTACTTGGGCAATGGACATTTGAATCCATAAAGGATACTGCGAAAAACTTTGGTGATATTAAGCTCAACGGCGGTGCAGCAATCGAAAAAGGGCAATTGGTACTCGGCACCAATAAGTGGGCAGTCACTTCTGGATATATAGGTCCGGACATCACAGAAAAGACACTGGTTGCATGGCTTTATATAGACGACCTTGAGATTAAGATGGGCGCCCCAATAGGCATAAATCAAAGCAATTCCGACTCGTTTGATGCTATAACTTATGCGGAACGTCAGCCTCGTCGTTTCTTTCCCGGTAGCAGTAATTTTATGCGCACTCAGGATCCTGTGCCTGGATTTGAGGAGAAAGAGACAGGAAAACTCGTTTATATGGCCATCTCGTATGAAAATAACGGCGGTCAAGCACATATCAGGATATACCGTAACAGTGATCTCATCGGCGACTACACACAGGGGGCTATCGCTACATGGAAGAAAGGCAATGTTGAGGCGATTTTCGGTATTCGCGCGTTGATCGGAGGTACTGCTTATGGCTGGATAGGCCAACGAGTCGAAGAAGCTAGAATCTACGGCTCAGTTTTAACTCAGAACGACATTAAAAATGTAGATAAGGCTTTTCTAGCTGTAAATCCTGGTGATAAACTCACAACATTCTGGGGTGCTGTAAAATCAAAGTAACCTCATTAAACTCAATTGAGAATAAGAGATATACCATGATATGCAAACCAAAGATCATTCTGGGTTTGGTCATTATTACTATGTCTATCTTTTCGATTTGGGTATGGGCAGATGACTTTCCAATGAAATCAACAAATGATAAGGAGTATAAAACAATGTTCTACAAAGCAAAGTCTGAAGAAACTGGCAATATGTGGGATACATGGTTATATTACCAAGAAGGAACATATTACCTCTACTATCTCGCAAATTCAGAATCTAGTTGGGATAATATCTCGATGGCTACTTCCCCTGACGGAGTTCAATGGAAGGAACTAAGACGCATCCTGTCGAAGGGAGAAGGGGTAACATGGATGGGAACAGGCTCAACATGGAAGTCTCCGAATTTTGAAACTGATGGTAAGTTTCAGATAAACTTTTCGGAATGGAAGGGACCACGACAGACAATCTTCTTTGCTGAATCGAAAGACCTTATACATTGGACTAGGCTTGGTGATGAATATGAATTCAAACAGGATGAACGCTGGTATGAACCCAATGGAAGATGGGATTGTATCTGGGTAATTCCACGACCCGAAGGCGGATTATATGGCTATTGGACAGCCACACCAAAGCCGGAAACAGGAGGAAAGTTTGGCTTTGGCGAGACGATTGATGGTGTAAATTGGAAAGCCCTCGTTCCGCCAAAAGTTTACGGGGTTAGTGGCGATGGCGAAGTTGGGGCTATTGAAAAAATCGGACATAGATACTACATGATGTTTGGCACTGAAGGCATCATGGTGACTTTGGTGGCTGACAAACCTGATGGTCCGTTTCATGTTACGAAAAAGAACCTCCGACTGCTTTCGGGGCACACTTACTTTTCCCGTTTCTTTTCTACACCTGATGGTGTGCTTGGAAACCATCACTCTATAGCTCGTGACGGTCAGGTATATTTCGGGCTGCCTAAACAGGCTGTGGTTGATACCGAAGGGACTTTAAGACTCGGTTGGTGGAAGGGAAATGAAAAAATGAAGCATCAGCCTATTGATGTGAAATTGCCCGAACAAAAGGCGGGGAGTCCCATTGTGATGCTTGAAACTACATTCGACACAGACCAGGGCGTTATTCTGGAAGGCACTTTGGCTGTACCGGAAGGGGAGAACGTGACTCCTAACGGGCTTTACATTGAATGTGGTGAGAATCAGGGATCGGCTATTCTGATAGGCTCTAATGGTGTGACAGATTTAGGTCCTATGCAAGCAGATGGTTCCGGATTTACTTCAGAAAAGCACGTTGATCGGGAGATGACTTTTGGTAAATCAGTAAAATTCCGTTTGTTGCTGAAACATTCCTTGCTGGAATTCTACCTTGACGACATAATGATAGAGTGTTTCAGTCTTCCAGCAAAGGCTACTGGACGGATTGGATTGATTAAGGGTATTGATATTAAGAATCTCCAAGCTTGGCAGTAATAAGGTACAAACCTATGCCGATAATCTTTATTCTCAATAGCTTTTGGTTTCTGGAAAAGAAAAATTCAATGACTATCTATATTGCCTTAAACAGTTTAAAGCCATATTTGGAAATAAATAGGGAGATTTTTCTATGAATTCACGAGAACGCATTCAGACAGCATTTGCCCATCACGAACCCGATAAAGTTTCAATTGACTTTAACGGACATCGTTCTAGCGGCATTATGGCTCAGGCTTATGTAAAACTACGTGAAAAACTTGGCTTGCCAACATCCAGACTATGTGTCTATGATTTTATTCAGCAACTTGCGCTTGTGGAAGATGATGTATTGGATATAGTTGGTGCTGATGTTGTTGAGGTTGGGCATAACTTTTATATGAATTCATCATATTGGCAGGATTGGAATTTGCCTGATGGAACACCTTGCAAAATCCCTGCTTTCTGTAAACCATCAAAAAAAGGTGAGGATTGGGTAGTCTATGGAGACGAAGGACAGGTTATCTGCATCCAGAAGAAGGATATGCTTTTCTTTGAGCAGACATGCTTTCCTCTCCTTGATAATGAAGATGAAAGCTTTGATCGTCTTGAATACTACCTAAATCAGATTATGTGGTGTCGTCTTGGTATTCCACCTTCACCAGCCGGAATGGATGCAGAAGGTCTGAAGATTCGCCAAGATAGTGCCAAAGCATTACGCGAATCTACAGATCGAGCCATCTATGGCACATTTGGCGGAAATCTCATAGAGATTGGTGAATTCGCTTTTCGCATAGATAACTTCCTCTATCAATTGTCTGCCAATCCAGGACGGATCCATAAATTCCTTGACAGACTAACTGAATTGCATCTCAGCAACATGGATAAATATCTTGGTGCTGTAGGTGAATATATTGACGTCATAGGCTTTGGTGACGATCTTGGTATGCAGACCGGACCACAAATATCACCGGTGATGTATCGAGAATTCTTCAAACCAAGACATAGTGTTCTCTGGAATCATGCCAAAAAGATATGTCCTCATATCAAGGTAAGTTTGCATTGTTGTGGAGGAGTCTATCCTTTACTGCGTGATATGATTGAGGCAGGATTGGATGCTATCAATCCGGTACAATTCAACTGCTCTGGCATGCAGATTGATCGCCTGAAACGGGAGTTCGGAAGGGATTTAGTTTTTTGGGGTGGCGGTTGCGATACGCAAGAAATCCTTATCAATGGCACGCCAGAGCAAGTGCGACATCATGTTAAAGAACAGATTGAAATATTATCACCCGGGGGTGGTTTTGTTTTCCAACAGGTTCATAACATTCTTGCGGATGTTCCACCAGAAAATATCATCGCAATGTTTGAGGCAGTGCGTTCATAGAGGAAACCAATGTTGGAAGATAAAAAAACATATTTTGGCATATCTTTAAGAGCTTTTATAATTGGCATTTCTTTTGCTATTGCAGAATGTCTGATAGCCCCATACAATGATTATGTCATTAGAAACGTATTCCTTGCTGGCGGGCATTTTCCTGTCGGTCCTTTTTTTACCCTTGTCTTTCTTATCTTGATCGTCAATGTCATCCTTAGAAAGATAAATCCCAAGTATGGGTTCTCACCACAGGAACTAATCACCATCTGGTGTATAATGATTGCGGCGGCTGGAATACCTTCTACAGGAATGATGAGATATGCTTTGGGTCCTCTTGTTGGTTACAAATATTATGCAACACCAGAGAACGAATGGGAGAATATCTTCTATCAATATATTCCACAATGGCGTGTTGTGCGTGATGAACATGCCATTAAATCTTTTTATGAGGGCATATCCTCTGGTGAATCCATACCCTGGAAACCATGGATTCTGCCCCTTGCTATATGGACAGGTTATGTTCTGGTGCTGTATTTCGTTATGATCTGTCTATCTTTGCTTTTAAGGAAACAGTGGATAGAGATAGAAAAATGCACGTTCCCTCTTGTTCAGCTTCCTCTGGAAATGTCAGAACATCAGTCAGGATTGCTCAGTTCATTCTTTAAGAACAGGGCTATGTGGATCGGATTTGCTTTTCCGGTATTTGTTCACTCACTTAACTGTTTACATACATATTTCCCTTCTGTTCCACATATCATCGGCTTCGGAGACAGTGCCGGTACAAGTATCTGGCTTGATCCTTACTTAATAGGCAGACCTTTGGAAGCCATGAGACCTTTTGAGATTGTTATCTTTTGGTCTATGGTAGGATTTAGCTATCTACTTACAATCGAAGTTTCATTCAGTCTGTGGTTTTTCTTTTTGTTTTATAAGCTTCAATGTGTCATCGGGGCTTTATTAGGTTTTCCGCTTACTTCCGGTGTAGGGGTGCAATGGACAGGGCGTTCATTCAGCGCGGCGCAAGAAGCAGGGGCATGTCTGACTTTTGCAGTCTTTGCGCTCTGGAGGGCAAGGCATCACATAAGGGAAATGCTTAAACGCACCTTTTACCGTAAATCAGGTGTTACGGGTGATCTGGATGAAGTCCCACACAGTTTGACAATCTTTGGATTAATTGCAGGTTTGCTTTTGCTTGCATTTATAAACAACCTCATGGGTATGTCATTTTGGTTTGCCATTATGTTTGTCTTCATGCTTATGGGAATGTATATAGCTCTCACCTGGCAGGTTATTAATGGCGGCATCCCGTTTGTTAATCCATCTTTTTCTGCTCAAAGCTTCTTTCTCACAACGCTAGGCTCATCAAGAATTAATCCATCAACAATGACAGCACTACTTATGCAACCCGTATCAATAACATTGGATTTGAGAGAATTTATGATGCCAAACGTGATGAATGGTCTAAAGGCAGCAGAGGAAGTTAAAGTAAATCGGCGGCATCTGATAATGGCGATGGGTTTGGCGATGGTATTGGGATTGCTTGTTTCCTACTACTCAGTATTAAAAGTAAGTTATGAATACAGGGCTCCATATACAGGATGGGGCGGGTTCCTTCATCAATTAGGTACAACCCTTGTAAGTCCTCGTACCGGAACAGATTGGGTAAATACAGGATTCATGATTTTTGGCAGTGTTTTCACAATCTTTTTAATGTGGATCAGGAGCATTTTTATCTGGTGGCCAATTCATCCAATTGGATACACTATGCTCAGTGCATGGGGAGCCTTTAAGCTATGGTTTTCAATATTTTTGGGTTGTGTTGCCAAGTATAGCATTCTGAGATATGGTGGATTAAAGCTTTACAGGCAAGCACGACCTGTATTTTTGGGGTTTGTACTGGGTGAGATGACATGCGCTGTATTATGGGCAGTAGTCGGAATGATAACTGGAATTGCCTCCGGATATAGAATATTGCCAGATTAAGTCAAGGAGAGGTATTCAGCCACAAAAGTATAATAAAAAAAACGATAAAAAATAACTCAGGTGAATACCTCGCTATTTATCTAAGGAGTGTTTATATGATCACAGTATTGACTGAAATCTATCAAAGTCTGGTTTTGGGGCAAGTTCCGGAACTTTCAGACAAAATCCAAGTTCCTGAATCATTTGAGGGATATTACCATGAGATTCATCGTCCTCAATTCCACTTTTCTTCCTTCAAATACTGGGCAAGTGACCCTAATGGTATGGTATATTATAAAGGTATCTATCATCTTTTTTCCAGACAACACCAGGAATAGACGCCAGATACTGGGGACATGCTGTCAGCACTGATCTGCTCCACTGGCAACAGAAACCTTTCGTATTTCCTCAATCTTCATCAGGAAACGCCGTCGTAGACTGGCGTAACAATTCTGGATTTGGTATAGGCAAAGAACCTCCCATATTAGCTTTTCGAGGATCCATTACCAATGGCAAAGCAGGAATCCATATCTCTTATTCTAATGATGGCGCTGATACTTGGAAAATGTATGAACCCCATCCTTTACCCGATATGATTGATTATGCTGATCCACATGTCTTCTGGCATGAGTCTAGTCAAAAATGGATTATGATTACGTTTATCTGGCCCTATGAACCGATCAACTTTCGATTTCTCAGTTCCACAGACCTGAAACACTGGACACCTGAATCTACCTTCCTACATGAACGAAGCGAATGTCCAGACCTTTATGAATTGGCGCTCGATGGCGATCAGCATAATCGCAAATGGGTGTTTAACATTGGCAATGGGATGTATGATATAGGCAACTTTGATGGTCATAAGTTCGTCCCTGAAAAAGGACGTTACCAATTGGATTATGGTCACTTCTACGCTTCATTGACATGGAACAATATTCCTAAGGAAGATGGGCGAACAATTCATATAGCTTGGATGTATGGACCTGGTCAGGATAATTATCCAAATATGCCTTTCTGGGATCAATTAACCTTTCCTTGTGAATTGATGCTTCGGACATGTCCTGAAGGAATCCGTGTATGCCGACAGCCAATTCATGAGATTGCCATGCTGTATGATCAAGTCAACGAATGGAGAGATATAACGTTAGATCCTGGAGATAATCCCTTATCTGATTTGTCTGGTCAGCTTTTTGATATTGATATAGAATTCGACTTAGGGGATGCGCTCGAAGTTGGCTTTATTATTCGTGGTTTCCCTATACGATTTATTATCAAGCAAAAGCAATTGTGCTTTCTGGATAAATGGATGCCGATGACAGTTACAGAGAATCATATTCACATAAGGTTACTGGTGGATCAAACTTCAATAGAGATATTTGGCAATCAAGGACAAACAGTTCTGAGTTGTTGTTTTCTGCCGAAACAGGAAGACGAAAGCTACAACGTCTATGATAATGATGGTAGAGCGAAGATTGTTATGATGAAGGTGCGTTCATTGCATTCTATCTGGAAATAGTGAAACCATTTTGTATCATAAGTGATAAGGGAGGGTAAATGAACTATCGTCCACCATATTCTTTACATCTCGGAGATTGTTGGGTATTCTCTTGGGAAGATTTATATCATCTTTTTCATCTTCAAGGGACCTCTTCAGGTTGGGGCGGTTTGGGACATGCTATCTCAAAGGATTTTGTTCATTGGACACGCCAAGATACTATTAGAATTGAGGAGGTCCCGAATAGCTGGGAGGCTTCTGTTGGGCTAACAGGAACAATAGTTAGCCATGAAGAGAAGTTCTGGATGTTTTACGGAGCATATCACGAAGGCATTCAACGTATCGGTGCCATTATTTCTGATGATATGAAAAATTGGGAGAAACATCCTAATAATCCGTTGATTGAACCTGCTGCGCCATATCAAGCGACTGTCAGGGGAGAGGAAGTCCCTCCACAATGGAGGGATGTCTGGTGGCGTGATCCAGTGATCTATTGGCGAAAAGACCTTGACTGCTATGAAGGATTGATTGGGGCACGTCTACCAAATATTGGTCCAGATAATTCTGGAGCTTGTATTGCACGAGTGCGTTCAAGGGATCTTATACACTGGAAGCATCTTCCACCTTTAGCTGATGTTGGTAACAAATTGCTGGTAGCGGATGTGCCAGACATATTTGAAATAAATGGAACATGGTATTTAACATTTAATACTTGCTCATCACTTGGTCGTCGTCTGGATACGCCGACTCGCAAACAGGCTGGTGGGTCATATTATATGATAGCCTCATCACCAGATGGTCCTTTTGAATTTCCAGAAGATCCCTGTTTATTAGGCTCAGGTAATGGGCGTCAGGGTCCATCAGTTTTGGCGACATTGCCACTGGAAGGTCATAATGACAAGAGACTTGTCTATCACGTTATTTTTCCATCACCCCTTGTAACCGGAGTAATGTCAGCCCTTGCCTTGCCTAAATATCTCTATCAGAATAAAGACCTTACTCTATCATTATTGTATCATCCAGTGATTGAGAAACTGGAAACACGCATTATTCAGACGAGTTGGACGGATGTAGAATTCAACAAACGATTTCAGTTGACTGGACAATGGTCAAATGACGGTCAAAAGCTTCATGGATATTCAGTTACAGTTTCCAGTGCCATTTTGGGGAAGGATGTGATAACAGATATTAATCTTTCATGTCATGTTGATCTTCGTGAATCTCAAAGGTGTGGAATTTTGCTGAGATTTGATCAGGAGAAGGCAAATGGGCTTGCGGTTACTTTGGATAAAACTAATCAGGAAGTGTCATTTGGACAAGTGGGGACAAACTGGTTTGGCAGTCTATATTTTCGTATTTGCCATATTTACGATAGTGTTTACTGGGATTTATCAGACAAACGCCCAATTTTATTGCGCATAATTGCGCGAGCCGAATTTGTTGAAGTATATATAGACGATCGGTTAGCTTTATGCGTAAGCATATCCAACGAGTTTCAGTCAGGGGTAATTGGATACTTTGTTGAAGGTGGAAAATCATCCTTTGAGAACATTCGTTTATCAGAATTAGAACCACTTCCTTCATTGTAGACATGATATTGAGAAAATGAAAGCCAAGGATTGGAACTCAGTGATTTTGATTATTACTACTTTAGCCTTAACATTTCAAGAGAAGATAATTCGGGAGGTGTATGCTATGATATACAAACCAAAGACCGGCTCAATGTGGGATCCCTCAGTCATCTGGCATGATGGTAGATATTATGCCTTTATGATGTATAACAGGGATGGGAATAATGGACTAGATGCAGGGCACTGTTTTCTCGCCAGTTCGGAAGACGGTGCACACTGGAAAGACGAAGGCATCGTCAATGAAGAACGAGAACGCGAGCGAGGGTGCAAGTTTTTCAAATGCTTTGTGGGTAAATGTAGTGATCGGTTCATCATGGATCACGGCGTAGCAAGACCTGAGGGACAGGACGTCTTACGATTCTATGAATCACGTAATCTAAAGAACTGGGAGTATCTCTTCAGTAGCGAACCTGATCCCCGCTGGTATACTCGTGGTCGTTGGGATCACATGTATATACTCTCGAAGGAGGAAGGCAATCCCTCTGCTGGTTACTATGGGTATCCTGTAGCCAATGCGAATCCTGAAATGCCACGTGGTGTTGGAATGATGCAGTCGCCTGATGGGTTGACATGGGAAGTTTTGCCACCAGCAAAAGTGGAATGGGGTGACATATCACCACTAGACTTCGAGTGGGGTGGCTGTGAGCGGATCGGCGGAAAGTATTACCTCATCGGTGGCACAGGTGGATACGTGAGTAATGGATACGCCATGTATGTGTTCATCGCAGATGATCCGAAGGGACCGTTCCGACCGGATCCTGAAGCATATCGTCTTTGCGGCTCATCAACCAATAACGTCTCGTGGCTGGCAGTCTGGTGCCGCGGCAAAAACGAGATTCTGATAAGCAACTATACCTCCATAGAGCATGGCAACCTGTCGCCCTGGATGTTGCCAATGCGTAAACCTGTGGTGGATGCGAATGGACATCTGCGGCTTACATGGTGGTCGGCAAACGAACTCCTTAAGGAGAAGCCGATTTCGCTGGCGAAAACCTCTGTTAATCTGAATACAAGCAAGGCTGACAGCGACTATCAGATCACTTGGCTTGATACAACTTTCGACCTACAGAAAGGTGCAATTCTGGAGGGAACTGTCAATGCCAGCACTGTGAACAGTGGATGCACTGCGGGATTTGTCTTTGACGAGGGTAACGGAGGGTCAATGGCAATTCAGTTGGATATTGGCGCTCCGGATCAGCGTGAAACGCACATTGGCAAATTGCGGAAAGGAACCGATGGCACATTCGAGTTTGTATCCGAAGATGTCACCGGAAAATATTGTGCCACAGTAACAGGCATTGAGAATTGCAAAGAACACACTTTCCGCCTGCTTGTTCGTCTGAGTGTGTTTGAACTTTACATTGACGATCTGCTTATGCAGACCTATATTTACAAGCCATCCGGAGGGAAGGTTGGCTTCCTTTCACGAAACGCGGAGGTGGTGTTCAGCGATCTCAAAGCCTGGAGCATGTCGCTACCGGCTGAATAGTTGTCCTCAAATAATGGGTAGGCGCAAGACCTACCCCTACGTTAGTTCAATGTTCTTGGCATTTGTCGTAAGAAATAGTCTACTTTAGTTTCTGCCGTTGCTGTAGAAATCCAGATACGAATTAAGGAGGAGGGAACAATCATGAAGAATCTGAAACACTATTTTATATTAAACTGTTCTGTTCTGCTTATGCTGGGTGTATCAATACCATTGTTGGCACAGGGACAGCAGAAAGAATCCCTTGTCGGATGGTGGACATTTGATCCTGGCAAGGAACTGAAGGATCTTACAGGAAACTTTGCTGATCTTACGCTTAATGGCGCAAAAGTCGCCAAAGGGAATTTGGACGTCGATGATGGTACTTGGGCAGTCACAAATAAATATTCAGGTCCGGATTTCTCCGAGAAGACAATGGTTTCGTGGGCAATTCTACAAAGCCTTGACGTGAAGGGTGGTTCTATATTAACCACACAACCAGTCGCCCCTGGCCAATTCCATTTTGACTCGATTGACTTTGGGGAACGTCAGAATCATCGATGGTGTATGGGCAGCGGATGGTTTAACCGCACTCAGGACTTCGATCCCGGATTTGAGGAAAAGAAAGCCGGGGAGCTGATCCAAATGGCCATATCGTTTGAAGATGACGGAGGAAATGCGCATATCATTGGATACCGTAACGGGGAGGTCATCGGCGAATATACATTTGGGCCAATAGTTTTACTCAAGAAAAGTGACACTCAGGTAATATTTGGTACCCGTTGGTCTAACGACGGTAATCCTGTTGACTTTGTCGATGCCCTCATCGAAGATGCCAGAATCTATAAAGTGGTTCTAAGTCAGAAAGAGATCAAAACGCTGCAGCCAAACACGACACCAGTGGAAACTCTCGATAAACTCTCGACTTTGTGGGGAGCGATAAAAGCCAATTAATCCTGTTTGTAAAAAAGGGGAAAAGTAGTGAATGACATGATCTACAAACCATTGGAAGAATATAGCGACGAAATACGTCATTACTGGCCGGAAGGCATGTATTTCTGGGACAGTTGGTATCTGCCTCATGAGGGAAAAGTGCATGTTTTCCATTTGCAGGTCAAACGACCCGGAAGCACCAGACTGGATGAGGACAATTGTTCTATCGGACATGCTGTAAGCGACGATCTTCTGCACTGGACGGAACTCCCTGTGGCACTTCGAAAGGGTCCTGAAGGGTCCTACGATTGCGGGCCTCTATTCACAGGTTGCACGGTGTGGCATCAGGGGACCTATTACCTTTTCTACACGGGTAATGGGCATCCTCCCTGGGTGGAGACGATCTGCCTAGCTACCAGCAAGGATGGTATCAACTTCACCAAGTATCCGGGTAACCCGATCATCAAAGCCGATGGCACTATGTGGAAAGTGGAAGACGTCCGGGACATCATAATCCGCCCCGACGGGAACGGGTGGATGGGCATTGTGGTCATGCGTCTGAAGGATAAGGATCTTTACGACTCGATTTGCTGGGTCTTGTATCGCTCCAAAGATTTGATTCACTGGGAGATGTACCGTATTGTTTTTGCGATGCCAGGTCGTTTTAATATCTTTGAGGTACCGGACTTCTTCCCCTTAGGTGATAAATGGTATGTGATTGCCCATAACGGTGATGGATCAGGTTCCTGGAGCGATCCAGGCATCTATATGGGCACCATCGTGGGGGAGGCAGATAGCCCAGAAGGACCTTTCGTGGAGGTTAAGGATAATCTTCTACACAAATCCAATGACTACCAGGGTTTTAGCGCTAGGACACTGGAATGGAATGATGAGCGATTGATGATCTATGGTCGCAACGAGGGCATCGGCAACAGTGTCGTTTTTGGTCGGATGAGCTGGCCCATCAAACTGGTTCCCCGTCCCGGCGGAGGTCTGCTGCCGATGTATTGGCATGGTTGTGATCGAGCTTTTAAGGCTTCCCAGAAGTTTGAGTCCATCACGCTTCGATCTGAGAAAGGTCAATACATTCATGATCTAGGAATCCACACGGTTGATAGGTCTTTTATGGCTGTAGCGATGATAGAACTCGGAAGCGCGAAGTCGGCTGGTCTGGCGTTTTCCTGGATTGGACTTTCGGAGCATGATGGCCCGCCGAGTTTTGCTTTGCTGGACTCCGAGGTGGGCGCTGTAGTTGTAACTTACCCGACTAGTCAACAAAAGATCCAGTGGCACATCAAACCGGGCGGTTCGTATCGAATCCGTCTGATCGTCGTTCAGGAGATGGTGGAACTTTACGTGGATGAAGAACTCGTGATCAACTGTTTCATGGGCGTCCTGACAGACGGCGGTATTGGGCTTTTTGTTGCGGACGGTGAAGCAACATTCAGCGAAATCGAATATTGGAGCTAGGTATAGCAATGATGGGATTGAAAAATCAGGAAGTATATGCGGGTGTATCTTTCAGAGCGTTGACTATTGGCATCTCTTTCGCTATTTTAGAGTGTTTAATAGCCCCGTATAATGATTACATCATTAGAGGCGTTTTCCTTGCAGGAGGACATTTCCCTGTCGGTCCCTTCTTTGTTCTTACTATACTCATCCTGATAATCAATGTTATTCTGAGGAGGATAAACCCAAAATCTGGATTATCTCCTCAGGAACTGATTACAATCTGGTGCATAATGATCGCTGCTGCTGGAATCCCCTCTACAGGGATGATGAGATATTCTCTCTCTCCTCTTGTAGCCTGCAAATACTTTGCAACTCCGGAAAACGAATGGGAAACGCTTTTCTACCAGTATATACCGGACTGGCGCGTCGTACATGACGAAAGAGCTATCCGATACTTCTATGAGGGGATATCCTTTGGTGAGTCTATACCCTGGAAATCATGGATAATTCCGCTCCTTGTATGGACAATCTATGTCTTAGTGATCTATTTTGTTATGATCTGTCTATCTGTGCTTCTAAGAAAACAGTGGGTAGAGGTTGAAAAATGCACATTTCCACTCGTTCAGCTTCCTGTGGAAATGTCTACACAGCATTCGAGATCGGAGTTACTTAATTCACTCTTCAAGAATAGAGCAATGTGGATAGGGTTTGCTTTCCCGGTACTTATACATGGACTTAACGGTTCCCATGCTTTCTTCCCCGCCGTACCATATATTCCGATGGACTTCTGGCTTGATCCTTTCCTTGTTGGCAAGCCTTGGGAGGCACTGAGACCTTTTCAAATCCTGGTGTTTTGTTCAATGGTTGGCTTCAGTTATCTTCTTACGTTAGAGGTATCATTCAGTCTTTGGTTTTTCTTTTTATTTTTTAAATTACAATGTATTATTGGCAATTTGCTAGGTTTTCATATCACTTCCGGACCGGGAGTGCAGTGGACTGGATATTCATTTAGTGCAGCACAGGAGGCAGGGGCATGCATGACATTTGCGATCTTCTCTTTATGGAAGGCAAGGCATCACGTCAACAGTATGCTTAGGAGTGCGCTTTCCCAGAAACGTATAACCTCTGGAGAAGCTCTGGATGAAGCAATGCCATACAGATTAACGATATTCGGACTAATTGCTGGTATATTTCTCCTTGCCTTCTTTAATTATCTTACGGGGATGTCATTTTGGTTTGCATTCGTATTTATTCTTTTCCTTATAGGAATGTATATTGCTCTCACATGGCACGTTATCCATGGCGGGATCCCCTTTGTCAATCCCTCATTTTCTGCTCAAAGCTTTTTTCTTACAACGCTGGGACCATCAAGGATTAACCCATCTACAATGACGTCATTTTTTGTACACTCCATATCCCTGACACTGGACTTGAGAGAGTTTATGATGCCAAATGTGATGAACGGACTGAAAGCGGCTGACGAGGTCAAAATAAAGCGAAGACATCTTTTAATGGCTATGGGGGTCGCAATGGTATTAGGATTAGTTGTATCATATTATTCCGTACTGAAAGTATGTTATCGCTATGGAGCTTTATATTTGGCTACAGGATGGGGTGGTCCTATGTTCCAGTTACATTCTATACTTTCTGGTCCCCGAGTTGGAACAGATTGGACAAATACAGGATTTATGTTTTTCGGCAGTGCTTTCACACTTTGGCTGATGTGGATGAGGAGGGTCTTTATATGGTGGCCCATTCATCCAATCGGATACACAATGCTTAGTTTCTGGTCATCGTTCGAGTTATGGTTCTCAATCTTTCTTGGTTGGATAGCAAAATATAGCATTCTCAAATATGGAGGTTTAAAGATTTACAGAAAGGCACGACCCATATTTCTTGGACTCGTCCTTGGTGAAATGACATGTGCGGGGATATGGGCAATAATTGGAATGATAGCAGGCGTCAGCATGAGCTATAGAATACTACCGGGCTAAGTTGGTTCATGCAGGAAAACCGATCATATCCAGATAATAAATGCCTTGAAAACAGGGAAGGCAGAAAATCATGCAAGCAATTAAAAAATATCATCCAGAAGGGCTATATGTCTGGGATACACAGTATATGGTCTGGGATGGAAAGGTTCATGTCTATCATCTCCAGGTTAAGGCACCAGGCTCAACACGGGATGATATTGAATCGGAAAGCTGGGGACATGCAGTTTCTGATGACTTGATTATGTGGGAGGAGCATCCAAGGGCTTTTGGTCCCGGTCCTCCAGGAACCGACGATGCCCGTCCGAATACTGGCTGTGTTATACCATATAAAAACAAGTTCTACTTGCTCTATTGGATGCGTAAGCAGAATCAGCAAGGGGGTGTCACAGATCTCGCAATCGGTGATACTCCTGATCATTTTGAAAGGTATCCGGGAAATCCCATCCTGGAACCAGATCCTGCGGTTTTCTATAGCCCATCGAAGCCTATGCGATTCGGTAATTGGGTAGAGGTCCGTGACGTTATGGTTCTGTCCGTACCGGAGCGGGAAGGATTCTTTGCATATTATGGGAGCAAGCTTCTAAACCGGGAACTAGGCACGTCAGGTGCGATTGGACTGGCTTATTCCAGGGACCTTCTGCATTGGGAGCATCGTGGTGTTGCTTTTGATCCCGGAAACAACGCCAATATTGATGTGGTAGATGCTTTTCCGCTTGATGGGCGATGGTACTTGACTACTCTCACCGCAACGCTTTGCGGTTCACGCAGTATTTTTTCTGAGCCACGATATACCTGTGGCACTATCTATTCGGTGGCGGAGAAGCCCAAAGGTCCCTACAGACAGTTAGATGATAATATCCTCATTGCCTGTGAGGGACTTCCTAGCGGATTCAGTTGCCGAAGCGTCTTTTTTGAAGGGAAGCGATACCTTATGTATACTGATGCGATTTCTATGGATGAGAGTGACAGGAGCGGCGCTGGTGCTTTCGGCACTTTGACGTTACCCAAAGAACTAAGAACCGATGCGTCCGGGCATTTGCTCCCTTGCTATAGTGATCGTGTGGAGAAAATTAATGGCAACATCCTCATCAAAAAAGGAGAACTGCCAGTCCTCCCGGATATAGAAACCGTCCAGCAAAGGCTCTTTCCTTTCACAGAATGGGGAATTCCAATGGGTTCCTGGCATATACAGGCAGGCTCAATTATAGGTAAAAGTTCTGGCTGGTCTATACAACCATTGGGAAAGGGTGAACGGAATTTCAAATGCTCTTTGCGAATCAAGCCGCAGGGGTGTGCAGCGGCAGGGCTTGCATTCCGCTCGAATACTGAGTCTTGGGGAGCAGTGGCATTCCTAGATATTGAACAGCAGGAGGTACAATACGCTGAACCGCCGCATTTTGGCTTTCTGCATACCCGAAAAGCAAGGCTGAAACAGGATATGGAGTATCATCTGAGGGTTATAGCTTGGGGACCACAGATTGAGGTCTATCTGGATGATGTCCTGCTTATGCAGTTTGCACGCTACGCTACAAAGGAAGGGCAGTTGGGTTTATTTGTCGATCGGGGACAAGCAAATTTCAGTGATATTGTCGCACATGGTTTGAACGTGGAATAGCAGACTTATCTCGATTCTGGATAGGTCAACAACATACTTAGAATGAAAAGGAGGTATTTAATGAGTCTGCTAGGGATCGATATTGGCACATCTGGCGTCAAAGTAATTTTTTTGCGGGAGGATGGCAAAATTTTAGCCAATATAGTTGAGGAATATCCCATCAGTAATCCCCATCCGATGTGGTCTGAACAAAACCCAGAGGATTGGTGGCAAGCTACATGCCGCGCTATTCATCGAGGATTGTCTGATGCGGGTCTTAAGCCCTCAGAAATAAAAGGGGTCGGTCTTTCAGGTCAGATGGTAGGGCTGGTGGCGCTGGATAAAGACTGTCAGGTGATTCGTCCGTGCATTATGTGGAATGACCAACGTAGTGCAAAAGAGACTGATGAACTAACAAAGCATATTGGTCTGCAAAAGATTTTACATGAAACGAGTAATCGCTTGTTTGCAACGTTTGTTGCGCCTAAGCTTGTCTGGATAAGGAACCACGAACCGGGCAATTACCATCGCATCCGTTATATTCTGATGCCGAAAGATTACATTGTCTATCGCTTAACCGATTGTATTGGGACAGAGGTGTCCGATGCTTCGGGAACTTGTTTATTTAATGTGCGAGAACGTCGCTGGTCCGATGCGATGATTGAGGCAACGGAGATTCCTGATGAATGGCTCCCAAATTGCACAGAATCTGAAGAAATATCAGGCATTGTGACTACTAAGGCAGCAACTGAAAGTGGTCTTTCAAAAGGAACTCCGGTTGTGGCTGGTGCCGGTGATCAGCCGGCACAAGCCTTAGGCAGCGGCATTGTCAAACCCGGGCTTTGCTCAGTGACTATCGGCACTTCCGGCGTCATATTTGCACAGATGGATCAGCATATCGAGCATCCAGAAGGTTTGTTACACTCTTTTTGCCACAGCGTCCGCGGTCAGTGGTATCTGATGGGGGTAATGCTATCGGCTGGTGGATCCTTGCAATGGCTGCGCACTACATTCAGTTCGCTAACACCGATTTCCTATGATGCCATGACGGATCTAGCGGTCAGCGTTCCCCCTGGCTGTGAGGGATTGATCTTTCTTCCCTATCTGGCAGGCGAGCGTTGTCCGTATGATGATCCTCACGCTCGTGGAAGCTGGATTGGTCTTACCAATAGACATGGACCTGCCCATCTGATTCGTTCAGTGATGGAAGGCATAACCTATGGGCTTTGCGATTCAATACAGATCATGCGTAATCTTGGTATGACGATTAACAGAATTTACGCATCAGGAGGCGCGGTAAAGAGCGTATTTTGGCGACAAATGCTGGCAGACACTTTTGAAACAGAAATTGCCTTAACGAATGTCACAGAAGGCGCCGCCTATGGTGCGGCTATGCTTGCTGGAATTGGAACTGGGCAATATGCTAATGCTGTTGAAGCTGCTGACGCTTTGGTCAATATAAAGGAAGTCTTGATACCAAATTCTAGTTCCTGTGAAATTTATAAGAGAACATACAGCATCTATCGTTCGCTTTATCCACAGTTAAAATCTTCATTCAGCGCATTGACTGAAATAGCCAATCAGTTATAAAGAATGAGAAGAGATTTCAGGCAGATTTATCACTAAAAAGTAAGGATGGAATTTATAATGGTTAGCCTAACCTTATCTGAATTATTATGTCTTATACTGTGTAAAACGGATCCATTATTTAAGGTGCAGACAAACTCAAATGGAATTCAAAGGTTAAAACATAATGGAGATAGACTTGATACTGAGTTCATAGCAGATGGAAGAACACTTGGTGAGGTTATTGTCCGTTATCATATTGGCAATGATTCATGGAACGCAGCATCATCTTTCAATGATGATAGTGAACCCGTCTCGAAAACGGAAACAACCATTTTTGAGAAAATGTGCAAGCTAGATGAATGCTTATCTATAATAAACGGTTTTTACTTCAGTGATTGTTGCATGCTGTGGATAATACGAATCAGGAATATAAGTAGTAATACTATGCATATAAGTGATATTGAATTACCTTTGCCCATGAATACAAAGTATCCGAAATTTGATGCGAAAGATACTTTTGAGCGGCGTGTATTTAGACATAGCCATATCTCTGGGCATGGATCGTTTGTGTTCTGGCTACCATGTGGCGGCGAGGGATCATACTTGGTGATGACACCAATGAATGACACAAAACTGGAGTTTTTCACAGAAACACAGTCAAATTATGCGCATGGTGGGGATAACTACCATGTATATATATATTCCCTAGTAAATGGTGGAGAAGAGAAACGCGGCACATGGAGGCAAGACCATACTTATATAGAGATCGCTCCAAAAGAGGAAATCACATATAGTTTCAGGTTTGATTGGACAAATAGCTATGAGGGCGTTCGTGACGTGCTTTATAGTAATGGTGGTTTCGATATACGTGTTGCACCCGGCATGGTTATACCTGAGAATCTTTTTGCCATTTTCTCGCTTCGCACAAAGAACATAATCAATCGGATTATTCCTGAATTTCAGGATAAAACAAATATTGAATATCTCGGTATTAAAGAAGAAAACGTGCATATTTATAAAGCATGTTTCTCTAAACTTGGTGAAAATAAGCTGACTGTCGAATATGATAACAGCAAGTATATGATTCTTGAGTTCTTCATCACTCAACCTTTGGAAACATTGATCAAGAAAAGAGCTGCTTTTATTGTAAGCAATCAACAGCATCGAGACCCGAACAAATGGTATAATGGGCTTTTCAGTCTTTGGAATACCAAAATGCCTGAAGGGTTTAACTTGCTTGGACCTGACAATCTAGGTGATCAACTACCTTATGCTGTTAGTGGATCAGATGATCCATCAAATAGCAAATGTATATACCTCTCACAAAAAAATATAGCGTATCCAGATCAGAAAGAGATTGGGGCATTAGAATATTTTATCGAGAATTTTGTGTGGGGAAGGCATCAGCGAACCGACAGTGAAACTCCATATCCCTATGGTATCTATGGTGTTGATAGCTGGTTAATTAATCGCTTTTCAGAATATGACCCATTATCTAAGCAAGTAAGTAGACCCAATTCTTCTGGAAGTCAATGCCGTATGTGGCGAACGTTTGATTATCCCACGTATTTTGCACTTTACTATAATATGTATATCATTGCAAAACAGAATCCTGAAATGGTAAGATACCTTAGTGCGAATGGTTATCTTGAACGTGCCTATGGAACAGCTAGGGCATTCTTTGAAGTTCCTTACGATATAAGAATGGAAGGGGGATGGTCTTTTGAGGGCTGGACTGATTGGGCCTATAAGGTCGGTAATTTCCATGAGAAGTATCTTCTGCCATTGATCAAAGCCCTTGAATCAGAAGGTGATATAAAAAAGGCTGATTATCTTCTTGAAGAATGGGAGAAGAAGGTTAAGTATTTTGTCTATGATGATCCTTATCCATTCATCTCTGAAATGCCCATTGATTCCACTGCATACGAATCATCCTACGTTATTGCAAAATATTCTCTGATGAAAAAACTAGAGCTTGATGAAAATCTATGGCAGGATAAAAATACAGGAAAGTGGTATTCTCATCCAAAGATTGATCCAAAGATTCATGAGGATTTCATGCAACGTCAATTGCTTGCCAATATTGCCTGTCGCGGCTGGCTAGAGACCAGTTACTATCACTATGGCAGTGACTTTCGTGGAGAAGGAAGTTCTGGTTATAATATGAGCTATATGTCTCAAATAGGTGGTTGGGCTATACTAGATCAGGCATTACATTTCGATGATAATCCTGCTGAACTAATCCGTCTCGGTTATGGTTCATTGCTTTGTTCATGGGGATTAGTCAATAGTGGAACAGAAGAATCCCATTATGGGTTCTGGTTCCCCGGTAGAGTCCATGATGGGTTTGTTGGATGGGCGTTTATGCCTCAGAAATTTGGCAGTGATTGGAATTCTGGAACTAAAGATATTCCTCGTGGAATATGGCATATTTGTGGAGAGATCGATCATGGATTAACATCAGGTATTGAGACGGCGTCAACCATAATCGTGGATGATCCTATCTTTGGGTTATTTGCTTACGGTGGTATATCTGAATTAAAAGATAATGAAATATCTGTAATTTGCAGAGACGGAGTTCGCCAACGCTTTTACCTTATTAAAGATGCGACCCGCTTTCATATAATCCTTGACCGTGATGGCTTCGCAGATGAGATACCAATTGTATTAAAGAATAATCTTCATGAGATTACCCTAACCCTGGAGAATCGCAGCAATAGCGATCACTTTACTAATATTTCAATACTTGGTCTTCAAACAGGAGAATATGTTACCTCGGTTGATAGCAATGACTATCAAAAATTCAAGGTTTTTTCTCATGAAGAGATAATTTTGCAGATTCCCATGTTCGTTGGTAATGGTAAACCAAATATTTTGATTGAACGAATACCAAACTAAAAGCAACGATGGAAGCTAGTGATAACGAAGAAAAGGAGGCAAAAATGGGGGAGTCTAAACATGGGCAGGATACAATGAAATCCCGTGAACGTGTCCTAACAGCAATAAATCATCAAGAGCCTGACCGGGTTCCTATCGATCTGGGAACAAGCGATACTTTTATGGCTGCGGAGGTAGTTCTGGGTTTAGCACAGCTTCTTGGCATGGACTCTCCAATTGCACGAACTGCGCCGTATCCAGGTGCTTATATTACACCCGATGAAAGCATACTTGGGGCGCTTGGCGCCGATGTTCGTCTTGTCGGTGTGCCTCCGAAGCCGCAACCTCTCAGCACCGGTGGAAACACAGACGTAAAAACAGAAACGCTACCTGATGGTACCATTCAATGGACTCATCCCGATGGGCGGGTTTTCCAGCGACCAGCAGGGATATGGGATGTTCAACTGTTCCGCCCCGCCATCACCGGTGATTTGACCGATTCCGAGATTGACCGGGTGATTCCGCCCGGCGCAACATCATGGGACTGGGCTGATCGCAATGCTGCAACGGCGAATATCCAGCAGTGGCACGAGAAAGGCAAGTGTGTGCAGTGCAATCACATCATTATGCCGGTAACAGGAACTAATGAAGGCATATTGGATTTTACCCGATGGTGTATGGAACTGGCAACCCATCCGGATTTGCTATGCAAGTTGATGGACCGTGCGTTGGAGCATAGTTTCGCCCATGCTGATTCTTTTTACAATGCTGTTGGAGATAGTATGGACGTGGTGTATGGGCTTGGCGATGACGTGGCATCTCACATTGGTATGTGGATGTCTCCTGCCGACTATCGCCGATACATTAAGCCTAGGCACGCTGAGATAATAAATTTCATTAAAAAGCGAACAAAAGCAAAGATTATTCATCATTGTTGCGGCGCCTGCTATGACATCATTCCCGACCTGATCGAGATAGGCGTGGACATACTCAACCCAACACAGACATCAGCAACGGGCATGGATCCATTTCAACTAAAAAGGGATTTCGGCAAAGATATTACCTTCTGGGGTGGAATTGATGTCATTCACTTGCTTCCATTCGGCACACCGGACGAAGTTAAGAATGAAGTAAAACGCCATATAGACGCATTGGCACCAGAAGGTGGATATGTATTTGCCCCAAGTCATATGATCCTACAAGGAACGCCAGCAGAAAATGTATTTATGATGTATATGACCGTCCTTGAATACGGTTAGGCGATTTTATGGTTTATCAGCAAAAACAGAAAAGGAGAATATTCATGGGAAAATCACAATGTGGTAATAATCTCAACTATATGAATCTATATGACCATCCAGGTCCTAGTGGTGTTCCTCTAGGTAGTATAGGAACAGGATACTTTAGTATGGCACCGGACGGAATCATCAACAGAGCAGCACTTAATGATACTTTTACACAGCATATTATAAAGAATATCAAAGGCTCTTTTTTTGCTGTTCATGAGCATAATCTCGGAAATGATTCAAAAACAGCAAAAAGAATGGTAAGAGATAATACTCAATATGGCTCAATGCAGGGTTATGATCACACATTCTATCGTGGAATGTATCCATTTGTAGGAATATCATTCGGAAAAAACGAGATGCTACCAGAAGTCAGAATATCTCTTGAGGCATTTTCGCCAATTATTCCTCACAATATAAAGGATTCCTCTTTGCCGGTAGCCTTTTTTGAAGTGCATTTAAAGAATCCTTCTGGTGTACCCAAAAGCGTATCAATAGCTTTCTCATGGGAAGACCTACTTGGTCGGCAAATCTATGATGTTAAAGACCAAGAGCTTTATAAGCAAGTTAAGGAAAATACCTTCTGGGAGCTTGATCCTCAGTATTTTGATTATCGAGAAAGAGAAAGAACTTTTGCTAAATCCTGGGAAAACCAAAATCTTAAAGGTGTTGAGACATATATTAAAGACAACATCATACCCCGAAAAGACACATTCCAGAACTACACCAATAGATTTTTGGTATTGGGTGAAAAACAGCCTGATGTTGATATATCCATGCTGAGTGATTATAAGGTGGATAACGCTGATGAATCCTGGCAATCGTTTAGAGAAAATGGGGCTTTCACTGAAAAACAATTTGATGAGCGGATTCTTTTTGAGCCAAAACAAAATAAGGAAAAAGCAGTTGCCGTTTGCCTTAATACACAGCTTGATGGGGGTGAAAAGCGGATATTGCGATTTATGGCGGTATGGTATATCCCGAAACTCGAAACGGATAGACCCTGCAGGCACCCATTTGCCACGTTCCCATCAACAGATTACAACAGGTATTTCCACAATTATTTTGACAATGTAGATCAGATAACAGAATACTGTTATTCCAACAGTTCAAGGCTTAAAGAACAGACTAGAGCATGGCAAGAACCGATTCTGCGAAGTACATATCCAGATTGGATGAAGTTTAAGATTATAAACAGCGGTTATGTGCTTACAACGAACTCTATTCTAAACCAGAATGGTGATTACGCCATTATGGAAGGTGGCGGCTGGGGATTTACCGGCACTATCTGCCAGAAGCTTGTTTCCCACCCCTTCCTGATTAAATTGTTTCCAGAATTGGAGAGAGCGGAGAATGAGTCTGCGGCAAAAGCGCAAGCAGAGGATGGCTCAATACCTACATTCACCGGCGGAATTTACCATGGTATAATTGACAGAAAAACAGGAGCTAACTCATCGCCCGGACCGAATCATCTTGACAGCACCGGTATTTGGCTGATCCTGACAGCAGAAGATTTCCAGCAGATAAATGACAAAGATTATCTTATTGAAAACAAACAGGTGATAGATAATTGCTACGAGTTCCTACAGTCAAAAATGATAAGTGATATACAAATACCGCATGGAGGGGCTTCCATAGATGATTATCCAGAGCCTAAGATATTCAGTTATCAAGCAAGCGTATATCTTGCCGCTTTGAACGCAGTGAAGATAATCGCCAAAGCTATAGATAATGATGAGCTTTACAATAGGGCTGATAATCAGTTTAAGGAAACCAGCAGGGATTTTGTAAAATATCTTTGGAACGGGCGATTCTTTTCTTATGGCTGTGATTTAGACGGCAGTAATGAGCAAGACAAAATAATGTTTACAGGTCAACTGGTTGGGCAATTCATAAATAGTTATCTTCACTGGCAGGATATAGTGCCTTTTGAGATGGTAAAAGCATCGGTAGAAGCCCAGTTCAAGACATCCGTAGCGAATTGGCCGGAGCATTATGCGCCTAAGGTCTTTGATCTGGACAGTTTCAGTAGTATAGATCAGCCCGGAACACATTGCTGGCCTTTCTATCTGGAAGCAGGCACCGGAATGCTGGCATTTCAGGCAGGATATATTCAGGATTGTTATGAAATTATGAGGGATATTCAGGATGTGCATGCAAAGCATGGGTATAGTTGGTCACAGAACCTTTGGAGTTTGGGTGAATTAGCATATATGTCGTCTCCGGTCAGTTGGTTCATAACAGATTTGATGGTTTCTGGTGGTTTGGATGTTGGTGCTGAAACATTGTTTATTGCCCCCATGCTTGATAAGCCGTATGTAAAAACCTTATTACCAATGTATTTCCCGGGATTTTGGGTAGAGGTATACTGCGATCAGGAAAGCAAAAAGATGATGCTTACAGTACTTGAGTGTTTTGATCATAATATCACGATATCCCGACTTGGTGTTCATAAACCAGCGATGGCAAGTTCCGAGATAAAATTCATCAATATAAAACCTTTTAAGATACAGAAGGGATTGCAGATAGACCTTTCTGAGTATTGGGAAGAACTGGTTATTTATCCTGAACAGCCCTGCATCCTTGCTGACCCTGGGCGCATGCTGTTAAGAACGATTGAAAATCCATATAGAAGATAGCAAATCGGTGGTTAAAGTGATAGCATTAGACGAATTTGTAGAACCAAATCTACCAAACTTGACATTGCCAGCGTTTTTATGGAGTGCAAAAAATGAATTTGATGACTTCCCGTGAGAGAGTTTGCGCCGCAATTTCGCACCATCCACCAGATCGTGTGCCAATCGATCTTAATATTACACTTTGGGCTTATGAGAATCTCAAGAAATATATGGGTCTGGGAATTAATGATAATCCTGTCCCCAATACTGCCATGGAAGTCATTCCGGATCCTAGCATTCTACAAAGCCTAGGTGTTGATCTGATCTCTATTAAGCTTGGTGGAACTGGATCAGGAAGCTATAAACTTGCGGAAACTATCATTGATAACTGGGGAATAACTCGTAAATTGGTGCACCAATCTGTTGGAGCATATTATGAAGCTATTACGCATCCACTGGCTGTATCTACGATTGATGATCTGAATGAGTATCCATGGCCGAATGTTGATCCACTAAAAAAGGTAGAAAATCTTCGGATACACGCGGAAAAACTTTATCATCAGACTGATCTTGCACTTGTGGGACGCTTTGGTGGACCCATTCTGGAGATTGCTGCTGATCTGTTGGGAATGCAGGAATGGTATTTACGTTTGGCAATAGACAAGGAATTTATCGCCGCTTTGCTAGACAAGATCAGTGATATCTGCACGGCGCACGACCTGCTTGGTATCGAATCCGCTGGTCAATATCTGCAAATCCTTAAAGTTTCCGGGGAAGATTTTGGTGGACAGAATGGACCGCTCTATTCGCTCAGGATGTTTCGTGAGCTTCTATTACCACCGATCAGGCGCCGGTGGCTGGCTGTGCGAGAGAAACTTGATGCAGTCAATCCAAACACAAAGATTATGTTGCATTCCTGTGGTGCAATCCGTTCCTTCATTCCGGATCTGGTTGCTACTGACATCATTGACATCCTTGACCCTGTGCAGACATCCGCAAGTGGTATGGATCCAGCGATATTGAAAGCAGAATTTGGCGACAGATTGGTGTTTCACGGTGGCATTGATGTCCAGCGTTTGCTTCCGTTTGGCTCATTGGAAGAAGTCTTTAGCGAAACCCGGAAGTGTCTAGAGGAATTTCGGGCAGATAGCGGAGGATTTATTCTTGCTCCAACACACAGCATTCAGGCAGATGTTCCACCGCAAAATATTCTGGCAATGATTGAGTCGGCAAAGCATTATACCTATAATTCGGCAGGGAGAAAACTATGTTTATGATAATAGCGCAGTTAGTATCGGTCTTTACAATGGTTAGTGAAAACAATTCTGTTTATAATGTGCAACTAAATAATGACCATATAGGTGCATTAATCGGTAAAAATGGCGATCTCTTGCGGGTAGATAACATGCCATCCTCTGAGAGCTATCATATCAAAGCGGACACCTTTACAATAGTGACTGATCAGGGAAGTTTCAGTAATAAAGACGTAAAGTCAATCAAATATGATATTTGCCACAAAAGGGTGTGTTACATATTCTCAAACAGGGGTATATATGATGTCATATTAGAATATACTTTGGCTCCGGAAAATAAATATATTAGACGGCGTCTGATGATTGATAATATTAGAAAGCCTTTCACGTTATTAGATATAGAATTGGGTCGCACAGCCTTTAGAAATGTGCCGAAAGAATCCATCAAATATGATACCTTTTGGAATGCCCCTACCGTCAACTTTCTTAGATGGGACGATGGTGGATTATTTATGGGTATAGAAAACCCATTCTTTGAAGTAACTTCTAAAGATAGCGAAATAGTTTTCTCCTATGAGCCTTCCCTGCTGTTAAAGGTTGGGGATACATATAAAAGTGAGTCGCAATTTATCGGTGTTTACAAGAAAAGTAACCGTATGATTACCGATCACTATCCCAAGACCGCTTTGAGCCACGAGGAAGGAATCAACCGCCCCAGATTTCGTAACCCATCCGGTCACATTCCAATAGACCAAAACGAGATTCGAGGAATGAGGGAATTCGCCTCAGAATATTTGGATTTGCGTGTGGATAATTTCATGTCTATTCTTTACTGCTATTGGTATCCTATGCCGCAGTTGCCGAATACGCCTGAAGCAGAAGCACAATATTATCGCATGATTGATAATTTTCATGATTTGGGTGGCGATATGATTATTTTCAATCCACTTATCCGTTACGATTTGCCAACCAATGATCTCAATAGTTATTGGGACTTGGCTCCTGAAGATTCAACTGCGCAATGCATATTGAAATATGCTGATAGCAAAGGGATCAAATATGGCTTTTATATGGGAGTAGCGGCTCAGGGAGATCGAGGAAATGCTTCAGCACTACCGTTTTGTCCAGACAAAAGTGACTGGAAGAAGGTTGATATGACTGGCACACTCGGTAAAGAAAACTGTATAGGCTGTAATGACTACGCTGACTGGTGGTTTAAGGTGCAAAAAAATACGATCGCTAAGTATAATCTGTCACTATGGTCATGGGATCCTGGACCAGGCAATGCCTTCTTCTGTTATTCGGATAAACATGGTCATATCCCAGGGAAAGGCGGCTACAAAGGCTGGCGGAATTCTACCGAGATTCTTGGTAGGCTGAAAGAGGAATTCCCTAACCTATATATTCAGGGATACTATGGAAGGAAAGAATATGGTCTGTGGGGATTGAAATATCTTGATCAGCACGAATCGTATTGGGAACAGACAGTGCCATTTCTTGCGACCATGCACCCGGATATTCATGCTGACCGAATAAACGCTGATGGAGTTCGCCTGCAAAATTGGTGGAACGAAAATTTCCGATTCTTGCCTACCGTTACGAACCATGTGCTAACACACCGAATACAAGAAAATAGTTTTGATTCGAGACTACCCAGGGTCTGGGATCACCTGGGCTGGAAATATAGTCTTATGTCAGGTTTGGCAGTAGGAGGAAGCATTACTGCATGTATACTTCCTGAAGACCTTGACAATGTTCAGGGAATTCGTGAATTCTATCAGAAATGGCTCATCTGGTCGCGAAATAACTTCGAGTATGTCAAATACAATGTATCTTTTGGAGATCAGTTTAGAATCGGAGGGATAGATGGACACTCTCGCATAAAGGGTGATCATGGCTTTATCTTCTTATGCAATCTCAACCCTCGTCCAACAAGCATACAATTTAATCTCAACGACGAGATAGGCTTATATCAGAATGGACAATTCACACTCAAAGAACTATACCCAAAGGAAAATTGCTACTACTTCGACGAAACCAACCATCGTGGGGTTTATGGTTTCGGTGATGCTGTTTCAGTTGTCGTGCCTGAATATCAAGTCTTATTGCTAGAGCTAAATCGCTTCAAAGAAGAACAGCTTCCGATTTTCTTTGGAATTAGCGGAAAAAAGAATGCAGAGGGAAAGCTAAGTATATCAGAAGTGAACGGAGAGCAAGGCACTGTAACTGAAATGGTAATAATGACTCAAGAAAAACAGAATCCAACAACCATCGAGATCAATGGACAGCTTATCCCGATAGTGCGAGATAGAGAGTATCTTCATGCAAAGATCAAATTTGCCGGACATTCGCTTTGTCGGATGCTGGATGATTGGCGTATGGAAGATGCCCATCAATTTTTGTTTCCCTATCATAATGCGGTTGATTCTATATGCTTAACTACAAAATTCCATGCCGATCCAGAAATCAGGAAATTGCTTGAGTCAGCAAAACCTAGCAATAGCGAAGAGATTGATCAATTAATTGAGAAATGGAAAAATGATAAGCTCCCGGATGTTTATACATGGGCGCGCCCTGATCGGCTGTTCTTTATCATACCATTTACAGACGCTGAACAAGTTAAGGAAGTTACAATGCAGATCAACGGTAAAGATGCACTAGTAGAATGTTTTATTATCCGAAACACTAAAATCATCTACTATGCTGATATAACTGACATGGTAGAATGGAAAAAGGATAATACCATTTCGCTTTACCTGTGTGGCATGAAAGCTAACCAATTTCTTGGACCATATCTGGACTATCCATCGTCTGCCATAACATCACATATAGCAGTGACAGATCATCATGAGCATAATGTTATATATAACAAACCAATCGATCCAGAAATGCCTGAACGTTGGAACTCAACGAAAGATAGCCAAACTCCTGCAATTGTTTCTTGGACAATAGACCCGGAGACAATACGGGAGGATCAAAGCATAACACTTTCTGTTACTACGGATATGCAAGCTGATGAATTACAGGGAGTCTATATTTCCACAGGATTTCCACCAGAGGATCGTGCAATGCAATATGATGCCAATGCAAAGGTTTGGATTTTCACTACCATAGCTCCAAACAGACGATGGATAATATTAGATTCTCAAGCTGTATATGTATGGGCAGTGGCTAAAAGTGGTTGCATCGGTGAAGCACAGAAAATTCCAATAAAATGGCTTTTTCAATAATATTATACCATTTTCCAATTCAAATGCGTCATAAATTATTGTAGAGATGAGGTAACCTCATCTCTACGTCATGAATTTTATGTTATATTTCAATTGAAAAATGGTATTAGAAGGAGAAATAAATTATGGGAAAAATGAGAAATTACTATCCTGATGGTATGCGTATGTGGGATACTTGGTATCTCCATCTTGATGGAGTAACACACCTATTTCATCTACAAGTCAGGCGCGCTGGTGGTAATCGTCCTGACGAAGACGAAGGATCCATTGGGCATGCTGTGAGCGAGGACCTTCTAGACTGGACAGAGATGCCTGTGGCTCTACATCGGGGAGATCCGGGGGACTATGACGATGGAACACTCTTTACTGGCTGTGCTGTTGAGGAAGATGGAGTAATTTACCTGTATTATTGCAGTAATCACAACGAGAACGGACGAGGACGGCAGGCAATGTGCCTTGCAATAAGTGAGGATGGCGGACAAACTTTTAGGAAGTACCCAGGCAATCCAATAATCGAGCCGGATCCTCAGTGGTATTACAGCATTTCAGAGCCACCTCCACCGTTTAAGCATCATGCGCATCCTGCGATTGATTGTCGAGATCAGGCAGTAGTGAAGAATCCATCAGGCAAGGGCTGGCTAGGATATGTCGTAATGAGACGCAAAGAGACAGACGCCTTTCGCTCAAGCTGTATTGCTCTGTGTCGTTCCAATGACCTAATACATTGGGAAATTGGTCCACCTTGTTTCGTCCCCAATAGATTTAACTGCTTTGAAGTGCCGGATGTCTTTTATCTGGATGGGCGCTGGTATATGATTGCACTAACCGGGGATGGTTATGGGCAGTCGCTTTGCTGGAGTGATCCCGGGATCACTTATGCAACAATCGTTGGCGTAGCAGATCACCCTGAGGGACCATTTAGCGAAATAAAAGATAATCTTCTTCTTGCTGCTAATAACAATCAAGGCTTTAGCGCACGCACAGTCGAGGTTAGAGGAGAGCGACTGATGCTTTATACCCGCAGTGAGAATGGTCTTGGACGATTGAGCTGGCCAGTAAAAATTATCTCACAACCAGATGGAGGACTGCTTCCTGTCTATTGGACGGGATGTGACCGTGCTTTCGGCATGCCTAAGAATGTTCAACCTGTAAATATTCAGGCTGGAAGTGAGTGGAATTCTCACACAATCGAGGATTTTCCGACTGCGGAACGAACGTTTATGATCTCGGCAAAGATTGTTCTAAATGATGCAAAATCTGCTGGTTTGGCATTCCGTCATACCGGGTCAGGCATAGATGCTTCGGCATATCTGACGATGTTTGACACGGAAAAAAGTGAAGTGGTGCTGATAAATTTACCGGGATTTATACCAATACAGCATCGTCGCTGGGAGGTAAAGCCTTATGGGATATACAATCTGCGTATAATAGTCGTGGGAGAAATGATCGAGGTTTACGTAGATGATGTATTGGCATTGCAATGCTATGACGACAGTTTAGCCAATGGCGGAGTGTCGCTGTTTGCTAGAGGCGGAATAGCAGGATTTAGCGATCTGGTGTATCGTGGCGAAGCTCTGTAATTTTGGGGTAATAAAAATGAAAGATATTGTATTGAGTGAAATAGAAAGGTATTTCCAGCAAAACTGGGCAATGGGCCCCTTTGTTAAATTAGATAAGCCTGTTCTGTTGCCTAATCTTGATGCCACATTTGAATGTCCTGTCACGGGAAATGTTATCCGATGGGAAGAGCAGAATGTGTATAATCCCGCTGCTGTGGTCCGTGATGAAAAGGTCTATCTTCTGTATCGAGCGGATGATACCCCTAGACCTGAAGGATGGGGAAGAACCTGCCGTATTGGGCTTGCATACAGCAACGATGGCAGAAACTTCATTCGAATACCTACGCCTGCGCTTTATCCAGATAATGATTTTATGAAAGAATATGAGTGGGAAGGAGGCACTGAGGATATTCATATTATAGAAGATGAAGCAGGCATATATTATGTGAATTATACAGCTTGGACTGGAAAAACGGATTCGATGTGTGTGGCAACCTCTAACGATTTGATCCATTGGAAAAAGCATGGACCCGCCTTTCAGAAAGCATACGATGGTAGATATATCAACGGCTCTCGCACAGGCGCCGTCGTTTGCCGACGTGAAGGAGAACGGTTAATTGCTACTAGAATCAACGGAAAATATTGGATGTATTATACCTTTAATTGCTTGATTGCTATATCGGATAACCTTATAGACTGGACGCCATTGTTAGATGAAAATGGGCATGTTGTTGCTCCTATAAAACCACGAGATGGTTATTTTGACAGTGGCGCAGCAGAAGCTGGTGCCATTGCACTCCTCACGGATCAGGGGATATTGGTAATGTATAATGGTTATAATATTTCGCCCGATAAGGGCGGAGATCCCTCATTCCTTGAAGGATGGTCTGGTCTTGGTCAGGTATTACTTGACACTAAAAATCCGGTTCGAATGTTAAAACGTATGGATAAACCTTTTGTGCATGTTGTATATGACTGGGAGATGAGCGGATTTATTTCCAATGCCAATGTTGCAAATGGGCTTGTATACTTCAAAGGGGAATGGCTTCTATACTATGGTGCGGCTGATCGGCGAATAGGTCTTGCAGTTTACAAACCTTAAAAGCATTGAAGTTTAATATTCCTGCATGATGACAAAATATCCAAACTACATGCGGGAATATTATCCAGAATCGTATTATGGGAGCAGAATAATGGGAAAGATATTGAAATATTTCCGATCTTCGTTACCATTGTCTAATAAATGGACTATAGCCTTTTTATTTCTAGTATTGATTTACATTTTGCCAATCTGGATATTTAAGTATTTTCCTTCGCAAGATGGTCCTGCACACATCTACAACTCTTTCATACTAATACCTATTTTAGTTAGAAATGATATTCAATCTTTTTGTCATTCTGAATAAAACATAAAACCATAAAACATTCTTTTTGACTTATAGAATAAACTGATATATAATGGCTAACCGTAATAAAATCT
>Ga0247841_10002046_pt1 | contig 41946 bp, 40 predicted proteins | sample LaCruzMarch2015__2_FD_192410 | JGI IMG/M metagenome (GOLD analysis project Ga0247841, IMG submission 192410) | Freshwater microbial communities from meromictic Lake La Cruz, Castile-La Mancha, Spain - LaCruzMarch2015_18m | ecosystem: Environmental > Aquatic > Freshwater > Lake | place: Spain...
CCGTTATTTGTCTTTAATTAATGATTATTTAAAATACTATAATAGCTCCCGATTACACCTTGGACTTGGACTTAAAACGCCTGCCCAAATGATTGCTTAGTGTTTCCAAGGTGCTGATTAGAAGACGCAACCGACAAGTTAATTATTAAATAATTTTTATTTTACAACGTGGTGCTAAGATGCTACTATTAAGTAGTTAATGAAATATTAAATTTATGCTCAGTTCGGATGATTTAAAAAAAATAAGAAAAACTTTTAATGGTAAAAAAGAATCTCTCTTAGTTAGCTCCTTTAAGGCGATCGGAGATAATAACCGACATCGAATTTTTAAACTTTTAGGCACGCGCGGTAAAATGTCGGCCAGCGAAATAGCAGAAACCCTAAAAATATCCCGTCCGCTCACTTCGCAGCATTTAAAAATATTAGAACAAGCCCAATTATTTAAAAAAGTGAAAATCGGCCTCCACCGATTTTATCAACTTAACCAACAAAATCCGCTAGTGCAGACGCTTAGTCAAACAATTGAAAAATTTAGTTAACCAGCTAATTTTGTTAAAATAAAAAATATAGTCTTTAACTATATTTTTTTTAATTCCAAAAATTAATTTACTTACTGGGCTTACTTTTTTTGATTAATTCGCTGTAGTTCTAAAATAATTCGAATTAATTCCGAAGCAATAATCAGCGCGGCAGGAAAAATTATCAGTAGCCAATTACCTAGTAAGCTTTTGACAAAAGTAATCAAATAACCCAAATAAGGAATAATCACGATGACTTTTCCGATAACTAGACGCGGTTTAACTAGCTCTCGATCAACAACCTCGTTTGCATCTCCTTTGGTCGTATAAACATTTCCCCCGATTCCCATAATTCGATGGGTAATAATTTCCTCTCGGCCATCAATCTGGGCATAATAGGCAATCGCTTCACCGACTTGATAGTTCACAAAACTTTTAACGATTGTGATACTTCCCCGATTAATCTCCGGATTCATTGAATCAGATTTATTAGTAAAACTATGAAAGGGGCTAAAAATATCAATGGAAAAAATAATAACCACAGAAATAAGAACTAAATAACTCGCAACAAAATAACGATAAAAACGAGAGTTCAGGTATTTATTTATCTTATTTAACATATTTTTTTATTTAAGGGAAAGTAGATAATTATTAATTACCACTAGAAACAACGTTGTTAATCAGGCGCTGGGCGAACAATCCGCCCTCCTCGTCAGCTTGAACTCGGAAAGTTTTAAAATCAAAATTAAATTCGCAAATTTTACTCTTCAGGGCCGGATCTTCATCGTCTAAACTAATAAAAAAAATAAAATCTCTTGGGTCTGAATTAATTGTCGTTAGTGATAAATCTAATAAAGAGCCGCTAAAAATTTCAAAAAAATTACGATTAAATACTTTCAGCTTTAACTGGCCACACAATAAATCATCACCATTTACTTTAACGGCTCGCAAACGATATCTAAATTTTGTATTGGTTTCTGATCTGACCCGAAGAGCCGCCAGATCAAAGCCGCCGGGCCGAATCCCTAAAGATCGAAAAAGATTAGTCGTCAAATTATCATTAAAAGAGCTCCTGGTAGAAAAATCAAGAGTCAGGGCGGAAAATTTATTACGGCTAACGATCCTTTCGGCAAAAATATCAGCATCCGTATAACTAGTTTTAATTAAGAAAAAATATAACAACATCAAAAAGGCCGCTAACCTTTTAATCTCTGGTTTGAGCATTCTTTTTTATTTTCATTAACTCGTCTAAAATAAAAATAACGGCTGGAATAATCAGTAAAAAAATCAAACCCTGGGAAGATTTACTGAAAGCGACAAAATAACCTAATTTAGGAATAACTAAAACTACTTTTCCAATAATTTGCTGATCGCCAATCACGTCTTCATCGCCCGTCCGATTAGCATCTCCTTTAGTAGAATATTTCCTTCCCATTGTCTGATCAACCGCGACGATGCGGTGCGTAACGATGCGATCATTGGCATTAGTTTTAAAAGTAACCACTTCATTAATAAAATAAGTCCCTCGATTTTGAATGACAATAACATCGCCGGTCATAATCGACGGCTCCATTGAACCAGATTGGACTAAAAACGGTTGATAACCGCCAAAAATATTAAAATTAGAGCTGATAATATAAAGAGCTAGCAAGGTAATACCCAACAAAACCGCCCACTTAATCAGACCTAAGATAAATCTAATAAATTTCATGTGAATCTTGATGTTAAATAGGGCAACGACTAGGTTGCCCTATTTATCATTATTGAATTGTTCGTTCTTTATTGATTACTTGGTGCTTGACCATTAATTAATTGGATCAAACGAAAATTAACATCAAATTGAGTATCGTCACTTTGAATTTCGTTGCCATAAGAACTCTCGTCAGCTGCCCAATAAGCGGTAATGGTTCTTTCCTCATTGGCTTGCAAAACGATTTCTGGTAAGGCACTCCAGTCAGTGCCAATCTTTGTTTGTTGGGCGGTTGCTAGAGTTGAACTCACTTTATCAACTCCGTCTAAAGCAACCTTTAAGGTAATCACGTTACCTAATTCACCATTGTTATCAGCAGCACAGGCCGGTTCGGCCGCCGCTTCTTGATCGTTACAAGCATTTTCGTTGTTAACAACGTTTTGTAAACGGACTAATAAACGACCTGGTAAAGAACCGGTATTTTTTATGGTCCAAGTTTTTGTCCCGTCAATATTGGCGTTATCGCCCATATTTTCGATAACAAAAGGTTCTAATTTATTGCCGTTAGCGGCAACATCTAAATCCAAAGTACCGGCCGCGAAGCGGTTAGCACTAGTGGTTCTAGTGGCGGTGAAATAAGCATAAGTGCCGGCCGATGCCAAAGCGGCTACGACACCGATCATGGTGATCGAATACCAAACTTTTTTGTTCATAGATTTTTTTTAAAATTAATTAGAGATGTAAAAATTATTTGCTCCATGCTTTACTTAGATTAATCAGCAATAGTTAATTAACTGATTAATTAATTAATTAATTAGTTTATACCCATATTTTACCTTATTAGCTAATAACCGTCAAACTTTTTAGGGGATAATCTAAGAACAAAAGAATTTTAAACAACCGCAGTCAAAATCCTTAATATAGCAAAAACCGACCCTCTAGATCGGTTTTTTATTCTGAGCCGTTGCGCGGGTTTGAACCGCGGACCTTCTCCTTACCATGGAGATGCTCTACCAGCTGAGCTACAACGGCCTTAAATTTTAAATATTTTCTATCTACAATTTTTCAATTTTATGACGTCGCTCAATAAGTTTTTGATTATCCGGATTAACGACGGCTATTTTCTCCCAAATATCAAGCGCCGCTATTTTATCTTTTTTTATTATACTTAAATCTAAAATTAAATCAAGATAACGTGGATTATTTGGTTCTATTTCTAGCGCTTCATGAATATTTTCTAAAGCGGCCTCATGATCGCTGGTCGCTACTTCAATTTCTGCGAGAGAAAAATAAACCTCCTGTAAAGCAACTTCCCCGTCAAGACCGTCACTTTTACTGTGTTTAACTAGTTTAATAACATAAGACAGGGTCTGACGCGCTTCTGGCCATTTTTTTTGTTGTTGATACAATTCTCCTAAAAGAAAAAAGGCTTCAATATTTTTTTGATCAAGGCTAATGGCTTCTAACATTTTTTCTTCAGCTAAACTAAGTTCTTCATTTTTTTGAAATTCAATGGCGACGTCCAGTAAATTTTTTATTTTTTTCTGTTTTTCTGACCAAGATAAACGAGTGACGGCTTGATAATTATTTTTCAACTTTTTAAGTTGAGCTTGCTTATTTTTTAAAAACCCAGAAAAAAACTTAGAAAATGATAACCAGAAACGACCAATTAATCCCTGTAGACGCGTCAAATCGCGCTCCACCCGTGCTTTAATGATCTCTTCTTTAAATTTAGCTTCCCGTTCGCCAGGAATATTATTTGGATCAAGCAGGGCTAAAACTGGAAATTTTCTCATCACAATCCACAAAAGAACAATAAGCGCCAAAACGCTGATAATTAAAGAAATTACCATTAACATATTGCTTGAAATGATTTAAGATTAAGCGCTGCCCCGCCAACTAATAGGCCGTCAATTTCTGTTTGACTCAAAAAATTATTAGCATTATTTGAATTAACGCTACCACCATAAAGAACTTTTACTTTATGTCCCAATATTTTTTCTGCTTTATTCTTAATAAAAATATGAAGCTTTTGTGCTTCAGCGGCCAATAGCGGATGAGCGAATTGCTGACCACTAATTGCCCAAACTGGCTCATAGGCGATAATTAAATCAGTTGCTCGGCGCAATTTAATATCTTTTAAAGACCGACGCAATTCGGTTTCTAAATATTTTTTTGTGCCTCCAGCCTCCTTTTCACTTAACCTTTCACCAATACAAATAATGGGAATCAAGCCTAAACAAAGAGCGGCTTTTGCTTTTTCATTAACAATCAGGGCTGTTTCATGAAAATGCAATCGGCGCTCACTATGGCCTAAAATAACATAACGCACTCCCAAAGCCTTAAGATTAAGAGGCGATACTTCCCCGGTATATGTTCCCTGGTTGCTAACACCACTATCTTGCGCTCCTAATTTAAGTGAACTATTTTTTAAAATTTCAGCAACCTGGGGCAGTGCTAAATAATCCGGACAAATAACTATATCCGATTTTTTGTTTTTTAAAACCGTCTTAAATTTAGTAGCTAAATTCAAACTTTCCCGATATTTCAACTGCATTTTCCAATTAGCAATAATTAATTTTTTCATAAAAAATTGATAAATTTGTAACAAAACTCCACCACACTAATCATCATAATTTTACACATATATTAATGATAACACTATTTTATCAGAAAAAAAAGTATAATTTTTTATATTGTTTTATACTGATTAAAACAACTAATTTTGCCCAAAAGCGCAAGCCTAAAACATTTGCCAAAGCTGATTTTTTTTGCTAAAATAATTTGAGATAATGAATTAAAAAACAAACAAAAAGACCGAAATTTCCTTCTGCTAGAAGTGGAACTTAACGGCAATTTTTTGTTTCTAATGTTTAGCACATCTATGACTAAAGAAGTTAAAAAAACGGAAGAATACGGCGCCGATCAAATTACTGTTCTTGAAGGACTAGACCCAGTCAGGAAACGACCTGGCATGTATATTGGCTCAACTTCCGCCGCCGGACTGCATCATCTTATTTGGGAAGTAGTTGATAATTGCATTGATGAAGCAATGGCTGGTTACGCTAACGAAATTTCAGTTACTCTTTTGCCAAACGGTTTAGTTGAAGTTTCTGATAATGGCCGCGGCATCCCAGTCGAAAAACATAAAGTAACCGGCGTTTCTGCCCTAGAAACAGTTTTAACTAAACTACATGCCGGTGGTAAATTTGGTGGCGGTGGCTATAAGGTTTCCGGTGGTTTACATGGCGTTGGTGTTTCTGTTGTTAATGCTTTAAGTGAATATTTAAAAGCTGAGGTTCGGCGCGATGGTAAAAAATGGGAACAGGAATATAAATGTGGTAAGCCCTTAAAACCAGCCCGGGTCGTTGGTTCCGCCAAGGAAAATGGCACGACAATTACTTTTAGAGCTGATAAAACAATCTTTACTGAATTAGAATATAATTGGGGTAAGGTTTTAGATCGTTTGCGTCAACAAGCCTACCTAACTAAAGGAGTTACTATTTATATTTTAGATCAGCGCGAAGGCCACCGACTTAAAAAATATAAATTTCATTTTGAAGGCGGCATCAAATCTTACGTTAAATCTCTACATCGCAATAAAACCGTTAAAAATGAAACTGTTTTTTATATTGATAAAGATATTAATAACTGTAAAGTAGAAATCGCCTTGCAATATAATGATGAATACAATGAGATGACTCTGTCGTTTGCTAATAACATCCATAATCCGGAAGGTGGCACTCATTTAATCGGTTTTCGCACGGCCCTAACGCGCGTTCTTAATAATTACGCCCGTAACAAAAATATTCTAAAAGAAAAACAGGAAAATCTAACCGGTGATGATGTTCGCGAGGGTTTAACGGCCATTATTAGCGTCAAGCTCGGCGATCCGCAGTTTGAGGGTCAAACTAAAGGTAAACTTGGAAACGCCGAAATGAAGGGCTATGTAGAAACTATTTTCGGTGAAAACTTAAATACTTTTTTAGAAGAGCATCCTAAAGAAGCTGAAGCAATTATTGGTAAATGTTTGCTATCCGCTCAGGCCCGTTTAGCCGCCCGCACAGCCCGCGCGACTATTTTACGCAAAGGGGCTTTAGAGGGCATGACTCTGCCTGGAAAACTAGCTGATTGTTCTAGCCGCCATCCTGAAGAATGTGAGCTTTATATTGTTGAGGGTGATTCAGCCGGTGGCAGCGCCAAACAGGGTCGTAATCGCCGTTTTCAGGCAATCTTGCCTCTGCGCGGCAAAATTCTTAACGTTGAACGAGCCCGGCTTGATAAAATGTTAGCTAATAATGAAATTAAAAATTTGGTTATTGCGATGGGTACAAATATTGACGATCAGCTTGATCTTAGTAAACTTCGTTATCACCGGATTATTATCATGACTGATGCCGATGTTGATGGTGCCCACATTCGCACTCTTTTATTAACCCTCTTCTTCCGTCATTTCACACAACTAATTAGTGAGGGGCACGTCTATATTGCTCAACCGCCGCTTTATCAACTTAAAAAAGGCGCTCAAGTTCATTACGCCTATAGTGATGAAGAAAAAGAAAAGATTGTTTTAGAACTTGGTGGTAATTTAGAAGAGACCATTGAAATTGGTGAAGAAAATGATGAAATTGAAAAAGATGAAATTATCTTAACTAGCGAACTGCCCTTAGAAAATAAAAAAACAAAAGGAAAAAATAAAAAAGAGAGTGAAGAAACCATTAAAAAAACTAATAATAAAATTCGTATTCAGCGCTATAAGGGTTTAGGTGAAATGAATCCAGAACAGCTCTGGGAAACAACGATGGACCCTGATAAACGAATCGTTAAGCAAGTAACCGTTGAAGATGCTACTAAGGCTGACCAAATTTTTGACATGTTAATGGGTGATAATGTTGCCCCGCGAAAAAACTTTATTCAAACTCACGCTAAAAAGGTAGAAAATTTGGATATTTAAAAAATATGTATTTATATTTAATTTGTCCAATTGTCGCTTTCGGACTCGCTCAAGGAATAAAAATTTTTATTCGTTCGCGACAACATCGCTTAACCTGGCATGATATTTTTGCTTATTCTGATATGCCTTCCGGACACACAGCCGTCGTGATTTCACTGGTCGTTATTTTAGGCCTTCAGTCTGGTTTAAATTCTCCAATTTTTGCCGTCGCCTTTGTTTTTGCGTCCATTGTAATTACCGATGCCCTTGGCTTACGTAATTATCTCGGGCAACACGGAAAAACTTTAAATATTTTAGTGAAAGATCTTAAAGAAGATGAATTTTTAGATCAAACCTATCCAAAATTATTAGAACATATTGGACACACACCTCTACAGGTTTTAATCGGCACTTTAATTGGAGTTTCCACTAGTCTGCTCGGTTATTTATTTTTTTAAGATTAACTTAATTGAGTGTTTAAAATAAAACCAGCGCTAATCAGTGCTGGTTTTATTTTTATAAATTAGCTAATTTTTATAACCAGAGATTTTTGCCACTCATGGTTTCGGGTTGCTTTAAATTTAGTAAATGTAAGATGGTTGGGGCAATGTCCGCTAAACTACCAATTGGTGCTAGTAAGCTTAAATCTTCACTCGTCGGACTAGTTATACCAATTGTTCGACCAATAAAATCTCGATTGACTAATAAAAATGGAACGGGGTTATCAGTTAAGCTCTCATCAATTCCACCGCTTACTAAATCTAAATTTTTTTCAGCATTGCCCCCGGCAGCAGAAATAAGCAAAACACCACCATCTGGTAAGGCCGCTAAAATGTTCGCTAATAATTTATCAATTGTCTCGGCCGCTTTTTTAATTTGATTGACATCGCCACTCATCGCCATTAAATCAATCAGGGGGAGGGCGGCTACTATAAAATCATATTGTTTAAGACCCTTGAGTGTTTGACAAAGTTCTTCAGTAACGCGCTTAGCCGCATTTAGTGGCCGCAATCCGCCACCCGCCTTAGTTGAAATTACCTGCCAATCCTCTCCAACTTGACGGCCCTCAATTTGTCCATTAAAAAAATAAGTAAGCGCCGCTAATCTTTCGGTATCCATAATCTTAATTTGCTGCTTACCGGCGGTCGCTAAAATTGTCGTTAAATTAAGCGGTACTTTTTCTTCATCATTGTTTACAATGGCTCCGGCGCCTAGAGTTAAATAGCGGCTATTCCAATTTTTAACTCCCGTTTTTAAAAGAGCTACCGGGTATTCAGTAAGTAAACTGCTTAACACTGGCATTTTTGCCGTCGTAAATACATTAGCTTCGCTTAAAGGCGCCACTCCCCAGCCATCAAGCAATAATAAAACAACTGGTGTAAAAACTTTATCGGCGCCAACCGTATTTAAATAGAGATCTTCTGATTGAGAGTTATTATCGGTAAACATATTCTTTTAAGAAAGGAGTGTTTCAATTTTTAATAAACGATTGTATTTAGCTAATCGTTCACCACGAGTAATCGAACCAGCCTTTAAATAATCAGCCCCGACGGCCACCGCTAAGTCGGCAATAAAATCATCGTTAGTTTCATCGTCGTTATGTGAAATAATAATTTGATAATTATGCCGCTGAGCTAATTTAATATATTCAATCACCTCGGTAATTGTTCCGATTTCAGTTAATTTAACCGTAACGGCATTGGCGGCTTTTTCGGCAATGCCCTGACGCAAACGACTCTTTTCACCCCGAAATAGACTGCCGCCGGCAATTGTTAGTTTTGAACCAAGGTCTGCACCTAATTCTCGCCAAGCACCCCATTCTTCATCGCTAACAGCATCTTCTAAATAAGTAAGCGGGTATTTTTTTAACCATTCATGGTAAAGACCAATTAAATTAGCTGAGCTGAAGCGAGCGTGGTCAAGCGGAAAAATATATTTTCCTGTTTGTTTGTCATAAAGAATAGCTGAACCAATATTAATACCTAAACTAAAATCACGACCAGCTCGATAAGTACAACGCAAAGCCGCCGCCAAAATTAAATCTAAAGCTTCAATGCTGGAGTCCAGATCGGGCGCGTAACCACCTTCACTACCGGTATCGGTATCATAACCGGACGCCTGAAGAACCACTCCTAATTCATGAAAAATTTCAGCACCTGTTTTTAACATTTCTGAAACTGAATCTTTTTTAGGAATTAAGAGAAATTCTTGAAAATCGAGATTAGTATCAGCGTGACGACCGCCGTTAAAGATATTAATCAAAGGAACTGGTATTTTAGGACCAGTCAAAGAAAAGGTTTGCTGTAAATAATAAAATAACGTCTGTTTTTGATAGTTGGCGGCAACTTTAAAAACTGCTAAAGATAAAGCCAATAAAACATTAGCCCCTAAATTTTTCTTATTACTCGTGCCATCTAAATCTAATAATAACTGATCAATTTTGCCAGGTGTTTTAACTGATAAACCAATCAGGGCCGGTATAACTATTTCCTTAATTTTAGAAATCAAACGTTTAATTCCCTGTCCCTGATAAAAACGCAAATCACCATCCTGTAAAGAAATTGCTGCTCTTGATAAATCACCGGCGATCGAGGCTGTCGCCACGCTAGCGCTCGCACTCACGCCGCTATCTAGAATAATTTCAACTTCAAGCGCCGGATAACCCCGTGCATCTAAAATTTCGCGAGCAAAAACTTGCTTAATTTTTGACATATATTTTAGTTGATAATTTTACTTAAACCCGGCATTTTTTCACCACTTAAATAACTTAGCATGGCCCCACCAGCAGTGGAAACCCAATCAACATATTGTTCGACTTGCGCTAATTTTAAAGCCTCAACCGTTTCCCCGCCACCAACTACGCCATAAGCTATTCCCGATGAACGAGCAGCAATTAAGCTAGCCATCGCCAAGGTACCGCTTCTAAAACTGCGTTCTTCAAATTTGCCCATCGGGCCATTCCAAATTAAGGTTTTAGCTTTTTTAATTTCCGCTGAGTAGACGGCAATGGTATAGGGGCCAATATCTAAAATTCGATCACTTTTTTTAATTTCCTGAGGCGAGGCGACGCGAACTACTCCGACACGATTCTTAACGATTAAGTCCAGGGGCAATTTAATTTTATTACTTAATTTTTTATTTTTAAAAAATTTTTTAACATATTTAGCGCCATCACTATCAAAAAGTGAACGGCCAATTTCTAGCCCTTGAACATAAAAAAAAGTATTAGCCAGACCGCCGCCTAAAAGTATTTGGCTGGCGGTTTGTTGAAGCTTTTTAATTAAAGGTGCTTTGGTTTTTATTTTAGCGCCCCCCATCACGACCACTAGCGGTTTTTTAGGTTGTAAAATTTTGTTTAAAGCTCGAACTTCATCTTCTAACAATAAGCCGGCATAGGCTGGTAAATATTTTTTAATCGCCGACACCGAAGCTTGCTGTCGATGCGAAACGGCAAAGGCATCATTAACATAAACATCGGCTAATTCACTTAAAGATTTAGCTAACTGAACATCGTTTTCATATTCCCCAGAATAAAAACGAATATTTTCTAAAAGAGCAAGGCCGCCAGGCGGTAAAGCTTTAATTAATTTAGTACTTTTTTTAAGGTCAAGCGGTAAAAATTTAATTGGACGTTTAAGCAAGGCTCTTAAACGCGTGGCCACTGGTCGTAAAGAATAGGCCGCTTCAAACATTCCGGCTGGATCGCCTAAATGACTGACAATTAAAACCCGAGCGCCATGATCACTTAAATATTCAATCGTTTTTAGGCCGGACTTTATTTTATAATCTTCACGAATTTTACCATTAACGATTGGGACATTAAAATCAACTCGTAAAAAAACTGTTTTTCCGTGCCATTTTTTTAAGCCTCTTAAAGACTTTATCTTGTTAGTCATAAAAACCAAAAGTCAATCACTTATAATTTAATTTCTAATTGTTTTTCTAAGCCAGAACGCAGATAACTAATAATTATTTTGTCGCCACTTTTATAGGACGACAATAAGTCAGTTAAATCACTACCAGAACTTAATTCTTGGTTATTAATCCAGGTAATAATATCACCAGCTAATAGACCAGCAGCTTGGGCTAAACTATTTTTTGTAAAAGCGGGTTGGGTCGCGCTGCCGTAAATTAGCGCACCTTTATTTATTTCAATATTATTAACCTTAGCTCGACTTAAATCTAAATAATTAATTCCTAAACTTGGTTGAATTTTATCTGGTTTAGTGGCCGCTCCCCAAACTTGATTATAAGAAAAAGCCGGAACCACGGTGGCATCGCTAGTCACTAGTGCTACTAAATTACCAGCTAAATCAAAAATAAAGGAATTACTTAAATCACCACCAACGGCGCTAATTTCTAATTGTGCCACTAAAGTTTCGCTGTTTAAAATACCTTTACCCTTAACGAGTGAACTTAGGGTGGCCGGCCAAACTGTATAAAAATTATTAAGCGCAATTAAAGTTTGTCCGAGACTTAGGTTGGAACGAGGAACAATTTTTTTAACTGGTAAATTTCCGGTGCTGACTAAACGAAAAGTTAAAGGTTTCCCCGGTAAATCCTCGCGAACGGCGATTTCGCTAATTTTATGAACCTTGCGATCATTAGTAATGGCTACATAATTTCCAGTTTTTAGTTCTTTAACGGTTGCCGCTAAAGGCATCGACATCACCCAGCCATCAGCCGTCATTACTAAACCGATAAATAGCGGGTGTTCTAAATTATAGTAGTTAGGCGATTGATTTACATCTTTCTTGGTTGAAGAAGCTACTTCTTTAAAAACACCAACTAGTGACGGGCGTAAACTCGCAATTGTTTCGGTAATTTTAGTGTCTTGATTGACAACCACGTTTTTTGGTTCACGAATAACTAAGCCTGGATTATTAGCATTTAAATTAGAAAGATTTATTTCATTGTTTGATAAAGTCGTATCGGGATAAATATAAACCCTAATCAGCAAACCGCCCAATAAACCAGACGCCAGTCCAGAAAAAACCGCCACCACCAAAACACTAGTTAAATAACTACCAGATAACCAAGATTTTTTAATCATAAATTTTATTTTTACTAAAGCCAACGAGAACTAAATAATAGAATAACAATAACGACCACACCAAGCGTTAATGGTCCCTTAAAACTATGCCGATTAAAATTATCATGGGCAAATAAATAAATTATAGTTATTCCTAAAAAATAAAATACCCCTAAAAACAAAGCGATGATATTAAAATTAAGCGGCAATAAATAAAGAACGGCCGCTAACTCTACAGTTAACAAGGCATTGATCAAAAAAAGACGCCCAATTTTTGACCAGGCTAAACCAAAACCAATGATGGTTTGAATATATGACAAAACAATCATTACTCCCATCATCAGGAGTAAATAAATAATTGATAAATTTAAAAAAGCCGGTAAACCAAACAGAAAAGCCGACCCGGCGAAAACTGATAAATTACCTCCAATAAAAATAGTTTCCTTAAGTTGATTAGTATAAGTGCCTGCCCGGTTCGGTTCAACCTTTAAAGAGTAATAATACAAATTCCTAAAGAAGAAAAACAAAAATAATAAAATAGTTAAAAAAATAAAATGAATCAACGGTCGATTAATAATAATGGTAGCATAGGCTAAAAAACTAAAGAAAAAAAGAAGAGGCGCCGTCAAGAACAATGGCCAATCCGATTTATTAACTGAAAAAATATATTTTACCCCCAAAGTAATAATCAGCGTTCCCCAAGAAATAGCTAAAAACAGAAAATCAGAGCGCCACAAAACAAGCTGACATAAAAGCCAAACACTAAGCGGCACTAAAATCGGAATAGAACGCTGATAGGCCATAAATAAAAAATATTTATTACTCGACGGGAATCGACGACGTACTAGTAGTTGCCGCCTCACCACTGGTTGGCGCCAATAATGGATCAATGCCAGCCTCAGGCGCCGATGGCGGTAGAACGCTTGGTTCGGCTGGTATTAAATCAGCCTCTGGAGCGGCAGGCATTGCCCCCGACTCACCGGTTCCAGGATTTGCGGGCTCAACCGTATAATCACTATTAGAATTAACCGTTAAACTTTTAAGCTCCTGCCAGTCGTTTAAAGAATTAAATTTTAAAAGACGATCGGAAAAAGTAATTAAACTATCATTAATATATAAACTACGCTTAACCGTGTCGTCATAATAAACTAAACCACGCCAATAATCTGGGGTCGAAAACTGACTACTGGCATGTTCAATTTGAGCTTTAAGATTTAAACGATTATTTTCAATACTAAATACCAAAACACCACCAAAAGAAGATCGACCATCCTTTTCTCTTAAAACAGCCGGAATTACTATAATATTTTTTTCGGCTGAATACAAGAAAGCACGGTGATCACTTAAAGCAATTGAATCACTTAACTCATCGCCAATTAAATAACTATCTAGCTCTTTAGGTTTACTGGTGTCGGTAAAATCAAATAAAGATAATTTTAAACCCTTGATTTTAACGCCACCATTTTCAAGCTCCTGAGCATCTCGACCCAGACCAATAAGTTGATTACCATTGCGGTCAACCGGATGCAAATAATTAGAAAAACCCGGAATCTTTAGGGCATTAAGCACTTCCGGTTTTGTTGGATCTTTCAAACTAATTGCAAATAAAGGATCAACTTGTTTAAAGGTGGTTAAATAGGCGCGCTCACCAATAAAACGAACTGAATAAATTGTTTCAGTGGTTGCTAAATTTTCCAACTTGCCGACCGGTTGTAATTTGGCGTCTAACACGTATAAATTACTGTAAGATTCTGTTGCCACCCCACCGAAACGCGACCATTGTTGATGACGTGTCGTGGCAATTCGAAAATAATCACCATCCTCGTCCATAGAAAATTGATTCAAAACTTGACCATTAACTGATCCCATTGCACTATATTCAATCTGGTTATTTTTAAGAGAAAATTTATGAATAATTGTTTTTTCCATCTCTTTTGTCTTGGCTTCTAGTTCAAGTTTTAAAGCCTCATCAATTGTTTTTTGTATTTCAGTTTGAACGTCAGCTCCTAATGAGCTAAGGTAGCGATCAAGCAGTTGCTGAACTTTAGAAATTTTTTCATAATTATTAAGAATAAATTCCGGAGTTGCTTCTATTTGTTTTACTTTTTCTTGTTCCGCTTGACTTAGTTTAATAAAAACCACTTCCCGCTTTACTAAGCGTTCCAAATCATCTTCACTTAAAGACTGGGTATAAGTAATATAAAGATTATTTTGAGAAACATACAAATTCTGACCACTTTCAGCTAGATAGGCCTGACCACCAACCTCTTCAGAACTATCCTGAATATTGATGGAATAAATATTAGTAAAACTATAAGACTGATAAGGAATATCAAAGTAATAAACCTCGGGCGTAAAACATTTAGCATCCCCAACACATTGATAAGGTAGAGCACGACCATTTTCAATTAGACGTGGTAGTAGCGGTTCGTTGGCTAAATAATTGGCATAAGTATTCGTCAAAAAATAAACATAATCACCAATTAAACGAGCATCTTGATAGCTACCCTCAAAATCAAGATCGCGTACTTGTTTCGGATTAACCGGATCACTAATATCAAAAACTTTTAAGAAAACGTAAGGGTTTTGACGTTTAAAAGAGCTATACAGCGTTTGGCTATAAATCTGTTCATCTTGACCAAAAACAGTCAAAAAATTACCTTTTATTAAAATATCTTGCGGGCGCGAGGTAAAATTAATTCGGCTCAGGACGGCCGCCTCAGAAACCGGTTCAGCTTTAATTATAACCAATTCCCTACCAGATAATGCGTAAATGTAACGACCATCGGTTTTAATAATATCGGCTTCGTCAACTCCAACCACTTGATTATTGGTACTGGAATGGTCTAAAAAATTATTAGGAACTGACTCATTAATCACGGCTGCTTGCGGCGTAGACATTGCTTTTCCGGTTGCTAACAGCGCCGACTGACTTGAACGAACGACCTCAAAAAACGCATTATTAGTACTAAATGTTTCTGGATTATTATGACTATTTAAAAATTCTCCTAATTCCTCATAATTACGAAATTTTTTTAAACGACCACTATTTTCAGGGGCCAACGAAGTTGCTGTTGATGAAATCACTGGTTCAGAAGAAGTTGGGGCAATGTCGGTCGTACCTGGTTTATTTTGCCAGGGCCAAGTACAGGCACTTAAAACTAAAGTTAAAAACAATAATGATAACGCTAACTTACTAATTTTTTGCCACATAAAATAAAAAATAAAAAAGATAAATCTTCACCAATTATAACATTTATCTATCTTTAAAACAACGCTTTTAAAAAAATTAATTGAATTAATTAATGGTCGCGCCAACTAAATTCGCAACCACAAAATTTCTGACGATAAAGTCCTAGTTTTTTTGCTAAAACCTGCGACTGACGATAAGCATTATCTGCTTGTAAGTCATCTTCTAAAAAAACTAAACCAGCTGGTTTAGCTAATTCGGTTCCAATTTTTTTAAGGGCCGCGCTATCTTTATAGGGGCTGATTAAAAGCGTACTACCAAAAACATCAAAACCCTGGTTTTTAGCTAATTTAGCTGTTTGCTCTAGACGCTCTCGATAACAATACTGGCAACGCTCACCTCGCTCCGGGCTGTCGGCCCAACCAGAGGCTTGCTGGCGCCAAGCGTCATGTTGATAATCAAAAACGATAAGTGGGATTTTAAACTTATCCGCAACAAAATTAACGGCCGCTAAACGCTTATGATATTCTTCTAAAGAAAATAAATTAGGATTATAAAAATACCACGTTAAATCATAGCGCAGTCGTAAACGCTCTAAACTAACATAAGTGCCACAAGGTGCACAACAAACATGTAGAAGTAATTTATTCATGAATTAAATAATAGGAGACTAACCTTAACTTTTTTTTGATCGTAAACCAATTACTAGGCTAAGCATCACCAGTAAAAGTAATATCAAAATCCAAAATTTACCGCGACTTTGTAAAAACAAACCACTACCACCAAAAATCGCCGTTAACCCATAAAAAACTAAGGCCGTTTGTCTTTGACTAAGTCCAGCCGCTAAGAGACGATGATGCAAGTGCCCCCGATCAGCAAATTTAAACGGGTTCTGACCCTTCATTAAGCGTCGAACTATTGTCCAGGCAACGTCCAGTGCAGGAATGCCCATAATTAAAAGCGCAATGGCAATTTTTGCACCAGAAATAATCGATAAAACTCCTAAGATATAGCCTAAAAGTAAAGAACCACCTTCACCTAAAAATATTTTAGCTGGATGCCAATTAAAAAACAAAAAACCACTAACCGTCCCAGCCAAAAGAATAGCGGCTAAAGCAATATCTGGTTGATAATAGCGCGTTGTAATCGTAAATAAAAAAATAACTACGGCGCCAATAATTCCAATACCCGAAACCAAGCCATCAACTCCATCAAGTAATTTCGTGGTATACATCATTCCTAAGAGCCAAATAATAATTAAAATGGCTGATAGAATCGGATTTAAATAAATAAAGCCACCAAAAGGATTGGTTAATTTTTCAATTTCTACGCCGCCAGCAATCACCACTAACCCAGCTAAAATTGGAAAGATAATTTGACGGGCAGCCGTTAAATTATATTTGTCATCCAGGACACCACCAATTACAATAATTAAGGCGCCAATAAAAAAACTAATTAAATGAAACCACTGTAAGTTGCCTGCCAAAAAATAATCAGACCAAAAAAATAATAAAACAAAATAAGCTAAAAAAATAGCTAAACCGCCTAAAAGCGGAACGGGTACTTCATGAATTTTACGACCCAGGTTAAGGGCATTGGGTCTATCAACTATTTGATAATACCAGGCCAAACGCTTAATACCCCAAGTAAGTGCGGCCGTCAGAATAAAACCAAAAAAATAAACGAAAAAATAAAACATATAATTAATCCCTCATCGGAAGTTGTTTAATTTTTATAAATCCGGAGCTTTAATAATCTCAACTATTGCTTGATCATTAATTACAACCGTGTCCCGACGACGTAAGTGGCCACTAATAATTTTATTGGCGACCTCGCCTTCAATTTTATCTTGTAATAAACGCCGCAGCGGTCGAGCACCAAACTTAGGATCGTAACCTTGATGAGCAAGTTTAGCCACCCCGTCTTTATCTGCCTTTAGACTAATGCCCTGGTCGGCTAAACTTTTTTTAATCCTTTTTAAAAGTAAAGTAGTAATCGTAAAAACATTTTCTTCAGTTAATGGTTTAAACACGACGATTCCATCGAAACGATTAATTAGTTCCGGCCGCATATACTGATGAAGTTGATTATCAATCAGTTCTTGTTTAATTAACGAAATGCTGGTGCCAGCTTTAATCTGATCTTGAATATAGACGGCCCCAATATTAGAGGTAGCAATAATTATCGATTCAGAAAAACTAATTGTTCTACCCTGACCGTCGGTCAAGCGACCATCATCTAGTAGTTGTAAAAAAAGATTAAGAATATCCGGATTAGCTTTTTCAATTTCATCTAATAAAATAAGAGAAAATGGTTTTTTTCTAACAGCTTCTGTTAAATAACCTAAAGTACCATCAACGTCGCCAATCATTTTACGAATACTATCAGCCGCTTGATATTCACTCATGTCCAAACGAATAATATAGTCCTCATCACCGAAATAAGCCTCACTAACCGCTTTAGCTAATTCCGTTTTACCAACACCAGTGGGCCCAAGAAATAAAAAACTGGCAATTGGTCGTTTACTATCTTTAAGTTGAGCGCGCGCTCGCCGCAAACTAGAACAAACGGCTTTAACCGCCTCTTCTTGACCAATTAAACGACGATGAATCTCCACTTCCAAATTTAAAAGTTTATAGCTTTCAGAAATGGTAATTTTTTTAACTGGAATTCCTGTAGACTCGCTAATTGCCGCGGCTACTTCCTCAGCTCCACAAAAAGAATCATCTGGATTATTAAGGGCTCGACGCGAAGCAATAATCGCGGCTTGCTCTAATAAATTAATGGCCTTTAAAGGTAAATATTTGTCATGAATATAGCGCTCCGACATTTTAACCGCCTGCTCAATTGCTCCATAAACTACGTAAATATTATATTTTGATTCCAAAAAACCAACCTTACTTTCTAACATCTGAATTCCTTCATTAGTTTCCGGTTCATGAACACCAATTGTTGTCATGGCTGTGCCGATACCGCTAGTCTCAATATATTTAGAATAGTTTTCGACAGTCGCTGAAGCTAAACAATATAGACTGCGTCGCCGAAGCGCTCCCGCTAAAACTTCTGATAAATCTAAACTGCCTTCTTCACCAGCACTAATACCAATAATTGTTTCCAAGTTATTAATATAAACAATAATATTACCGGAATAGCTAGCTTCACCCAGACAAGTTAATAATCGTTCCTCAGCTTCGCCCGGCGCCGCTCCAGCTACTAAACGCGCAACGTCAATTTCGACTAAACGTTTATCCTTTAAAAATTCAGGCACATTTTCAGCCACCATTAACTGCGCTAAGCCAGAAACAATCGTATTTTTACCAACCCCCGCCGGCCCAACCAGTAAAACGCCATAATGACCGCCAGTAAAGGCATCAAAAATGGAACTAATTTCTTTTTGGCGTCCAACACAAATATCTAAGCGACCTCTTTTGGCCGAGACAGTTAAATCATGAGAAAAGCGATCAAGAATCGGGGTCGCAATCGCCGTATAAGCGCGATTCATGTTACTGCCTGGTTTTAAAAGAGCCAGCCGCCGAAAATTTCGATAATTATTTAAAAGTTGTTGGTTAACTCGAAACCAAGCGATGGTATTTTTAATTTTATCGCCATCAATTTCTAGTTCACGTAAAATATCGGCTAAAAGCGGATCGCGATCATAGCAAAAAGATAAGATATTTAAACAACCAACGCTATCCTGTTTTAAATCATGGGCCTCAATAAAAGCCTCAATTAATAATTCCTGCACAGACGCTGACAAAATAGTTTTAGCGGACACCTCTTTCCCGCGCGCCACCGTTCGGTCTAAAATAGCAACCATTTTTCCAGCCTCAACATTTAAACGAATAAAAACATTTTGTGCTTCTTTGTTTTGAAGCAGTGTACGAAATACATGAATAATTTCAACATTTGGCCGACGCAACTTTTTAGCCAATAAATAAGAATCGGCCAGTAGTCTATTTGCCGCACAGGAAAAAGATGAAGAAATATCATAGCGCTTACTAACGCCGCTCTTTTGTTTATTTGTTTTAAAAAGACGATATTTAATGCGTTTAAGAGCCGCTCGTTTTTGACTTGACTTATAAATTAAAAACAAATCGAGCCAGAGGGAAAATAAGAAAAATAAAATTAGTGAATCTTCAACTTGCCAAAAAAATAGAAGTCGCTGAGGATTTAAAATCAAACTTTCATAATTTAAAAAAATCCAGATACCCAGAGCCAAGTAACCGGCTAACGCTAATACCCAAGCTATAACTATTAATAGGCGCTCCGCTTTTTCTTGACTTCTTTCTAAAAAAATAACTGACCGCTTAAAACGATTGCCCCAAAATAAAAAGCGACCCAAAAACCAGGCGCCGCGACCATGGCCATTTTGATCTTCTACAAAGACTAATTTATTCACCTCTAAAGACATAATAATTTTTTACAACAACTGGAAAAAAGTAATAATAATTAACATTATCGGAAAGAATAACCAAAGGGCCATTATTCCCAGTAAAACCAGTATCCACAAAAAAAGAAATAAACCGCGAAAAACAATTTGAACTAACCGCATTACCAAACTAATAATTCGACCAGCAAAATCTTGCTGACCATACATTGGCACAAAAAGATTGGTCACCCAGACTCTAAAACCGAGCGCCGCTTCTTGATCTAAAAAAAAGCGAATAATTACTCGCCCGCAACGAACAAAACCAACACTATACCACCAAACCGGAAAATAAATAATTTCCCCTAGTATTTGAAGGATAATCTTAAAACTGATTACTAAAAAATTGTGACGAAACATGCTGGATATTTAAAAAAAATCTATCTATTATTTTCTATATCATAACATAGTTAAGCGCCCGTTGACAACCGGTCGAGCTTATATTATGATAACTCTTAGCAGTCAGCTAGTTAGAGTGCTAAAAATATAAACTAATTAGTTAAAATTTATCTCAAAAAAATAATCAATAAAAATATGTTTAATAAATTTACTGATAAATCCCAGGAAGCAATTATCAATGCTCAAATAATCGCCGCTAGTTATGGTCAAAGCAATATTGAAGCTCTGCATATTTTGCTATCACTCTTACAACAACATGAAAGTTTAACTCGGCCAATTCTTGAAAAAATGAAAATTGATCCGGAAATGATGGAGGATTACGCTATTAAAGAAATTAAAAAATTACCCCGCGTTAAAGTTAACCCAAATAATGGCCCAATCCAAGCCGTTTCTGGAACAGCTGAAACTGCCGTTATTTTAGAACGGGCTCAAAAAGAAGCTGATGGTATGGAAGATGAGTTTATTTCAACTGAACATATTCTTTTGGCTTTAATCGGAGTACCATCACCGGCACAACGGGTTTTACTAGCTTTTAAAATAGAATACCAAACAATCAAAAATATTTTAAAAGAAGTGCGCGGTAACCAGCCGATCACCGACCCCTTTCCGGAAAACAAACAACGGGTTTTAGAAAAATATACTAATAATTTAACCGAGTTGGCTCGTCAAGAAAAACTTGATCCGGTTATCGGTCGTGATCAAGAGATTAGGCGTATCATGCAGGTTCTGTTGCGACGCACTAAAAACAATCCGGTCTTAATCGGCGAGGCGGGAACCGGTAAAACGGCCATTGTCGAAGGATTGGCTCAAAGAATTGTTTCTGGTGATGTTCCAGAAAATTTAAAAAATAAAGAAATTGTTTTACTCGATTTAGGCGCCCTGGTCGCCGGCGCTAAGTTTCGCGGCGAATTTGAGGATCGTCTAAAAGCCGTTCTTAAAGAAGTAAAGTCACAAAATGGTCGCATTATTTTATTTATTGATGAACTTCATACTTTAATTGGCGCGGGCGCCAGCGAGGGCTCAATGGACGCTTCTAATATGCTTAAACCGGCTCTAGCACGCGGTGAATTACGCACAATCGGAGCAACGACCACTAAAGAATACCAAAAATATATTGAACGTGATGCCGCCTTAGAACGTCGTTTTCAACCAATCATGGTCAATGAACCAAGTGTTGACGATACCATTAGCATGTTACGCGGATTAAAAGAAAAATATGAAGTCCATCATGGCGTACGTATTACCGACAATGCCTTAATGGCCGCTGCTAAATTATCTAACCGTTATATCAGTGATCGTTGTCTACCGGATAAGGCTGTTGATTTAATTGATGAGGCCACTGCTTCCCTGCGCATGGAAATTGATTCAATGCCCGACGAACTTGATCAACTAAAACGTAATATTAAACAATTAGAACTTAATAAGGCAGGATTAGCCGCCAGCGATAAAAAATCAAGTAAGCTGCGCCCGCTTAACGCTGAACTAGCTAAGTTACGTGAAAAATCTGATCAACTCGAATTACATTGGAATAATGAAAAAAACATTATCTCCCAAATTAGAACTTCGCAAAAAGAAATTGATGATCTTAAAATTAAAGCCGAAATTGCTCAACGCCAAGGCGCCGATTTAAGCGAGGTGGCTAAAATAAAATACGGCCTAATTCCGGCTCTAGAAAAAAAAATAAAAGACCATCAAGAAGAATTAATAAAAATCCAAAAGCGCGGACAGCGAATTTTAAAAGAAGAAGTTGATGAAGAAGACGTAGCGCGCGTCGTCGCCCGTTGGACCGGTATTCCTCTTAATCGCATGCTCCAAGATGATATTAAAAAATTAAGTAATGCCGAAAAAGAACTAGCCCATGAAGTCGTTGGTCAAGATGAGGCGATTAAAGCAGTGGCCAGTGCTCTAAGACGCAGTCGGGCCGGTATTAACGAAGAAAAAAAACCCATCGGTTCCTTTCTGTTTGTCGGTCCCACCGGTGTTGGTAAAACGGAATTAGCTAAAAGTTTAGCGCGCTTTATGTTTGATGATGAAAAATCTCTAATCCGCCTAGATATGAGTGAATTCATGGAAAAGCACTCCGTCGCTAAATTAATCGGCTCGCCGCCTGGCTACATTGGCCATGATGACGGTGGCCAATTAACTGATAAAATTAGACGCCACCCCTATAGCGTTGTCTTGTTTGATGAGATTGAAAAAGCACACCCCGATATTTTCAGCACACTCCTTCAAATTTTAGACGATGGCCGACTGACTGATTCTAAGGGGCGAACGGCTAACTTTAAAAATACGGTGATTATCATGACTTCTAATTTAGGAAATGAAATTATTAAGCAATACTCTATCGGCTTCAGTGATGCTGAAACTAGCCAGACAGATCGTTCTTGGCGCGATCAAGAAATGAAAGAAAAAATTGATAAAATTCTTAAAAATAATTTCAAGTTAGAATTTTTAAATCGCATCGATGAAATCGTCCTTTTTAGAAGCTTAACACCCGCCGCCTTAGAAAAAATTGTTGATCTGGAACTAGAAAAAGTTGAAGGTCGCTTAAATAATAAAAACATTAATCTTAAAATCAACCCTAAAATCAAAAAAATGCTAGCAGAAAAAGGTTATGATATTACTTATGGCGCCCGTCCCCTTAAGCGAATTATTCAAACAATGATTTTAGATGAGTTGGCGATGGAAATAATTGAGGGAAAAATTAAAGATGGCGATAAGGTTCGCATCAATCTAAATAATGAAGAGGCGGTCGTTTTAACTGTTAACCCTTAGCCAACTAGAATAAATTATTTCAACAAAAACCCAAACCAATTTCCTGAAACTAGACAAAAATCCGCCGCCAGCGGATTTTTTGTACTTAAATAATGACTGTTTTATTTTTACGGACTTGGCGAGCATGTCTAAAATATACTATAATGAAATAAGTAATAAAATATTTACGATAACTCTAAAAAAATGAAAAACTTAAAACTAACGATCCTGGCTCTAACAATGTTGATTTTATTAGGAAACATCACGGCGGCTAAAGCGCAAACAAACTTGGATACTAGCTTCAATCCTAATCGAATATTAGAAGACAGTGATATTTTAAATTACGGCTCCATGAATCTTAACGATATTCAAAATTTCCTAAGAAATAAAGGAGGATATTTATCAAATTATACCACCACTAATACTCATGGCGATCAAAAAACAGCCGCTGAAATAATTTATGACGCTACTTATAACAATTATGATTGTGATGGCGTCACCTTAAGCGATCAGCCGACTGAAGCAGAAAAAAAATTAAAATGCCGATCAATTAAAACAGTTAATCCGAAATTAATCCTCATGCTTTTACAAAAAGAAGCTAGTTTAATCGAAGACGTCTCGCCATCAGCTGGACGCTTAGACTGGGCCACTGGTTACGGCTGTCCAACTAACTGGGTTTGTAACCCCTACTATAAGGGTTTTGGTAAACAAGTTAACAGCGCCTCGCTTCAATTCTTAGCTTATATGCAAGAACCGGGAAATTACAATTTTAAGGTCGGACAAACTTATATTGCTAAGGATAAATACTCTATGTTAAAGCCGGTTGCCAAATCAATCACCGACGGTGATTATAATACAATTGTCACTTCACCAGGAATGGTTAGTGTTACCCCACAAAATCAAGCAACGGCCGCTCTTTATAATTACACGCCCCACGTTTATAATGGTAATTATAATGTTTACAAACTCTGGCAAAGATATTTTCCAAAAATTTCTAGACTCTACCCCGATGGCTCCCTAATTAAAGGCGAGGGTGACCCCAGAGTCTGGTTAATTGAGGGCGGGAAAAAACGTCTTTTTATTACTTGGTCGTCTTTTATTTCGCGCTTTAAACCAGAACAGATTGTAACTGTTACCCCCAGTGAATTAGAAAACTATCCTCTAGGCGATGAAATTAAATTTGCTAACTACGCCCTGGTTGAAGCGCCCGACAAAACTATTTATTTATTGGTGGGTCAAGAAAAAAGACCATTTGCGAGTTTAGCGGTCTTTAAAAAAATTGGTTTTAATCCCGAAGAAATTGAAAAAGCTAGCAGCACCGATCTAGTTGCCTACACTACTGGAAAAACAATTACCGCTACCACAACCTATATAACCGGCGCACTCTTGCAAGACAATAAAACTAAAGAAATTTATTACGTTGAAGGAGGAATAAAAAACTTAGTTAATCCACAATTAATGCCAATAAAATTTACTAACCGAAAAATTATCAGTAAAACTAGTAAAGACTTAGCCGTCTATCAAACTGGCGCGCCGATTCGTCTAGACGAAGGAACGCTGGCCAGAACTTCCAGTTTTCCAACTGTCTACTTAATCTCCGGCGGTAAAAAGCGACCATTTAATAACGATGCTTCTTTTACGGCTCTTGGCTATAATCCAGCTAATATTTTAACGGTCTCCTCTCAAATTTTATATGAATATGATATGGGCGATCCAATTATTGTTAATAATTAAACAAAAGTTTAAATAAAAAATGTTCAACCATAAATCCTATTTTAAAAAATAAGCCACTGTCTAAAGAATAGGCTACCCCACAAAACGGACACCAAGGTGTCTGTTTTTTTATTTTAACTTAAATATAATAGAATTCCATAAAAAACAAAGTTTAATTTCTGTCAACTTCCAAAAAGCCGAGAAAGATACTATAATAAAATGCATAAAAATAAAAATTATGGCCCTTACTACTGCCGCGCTACTTCCCCATTCACCGCTCCTAGTTCCTGAGATTGGACGATCAAACTATTCATTTCTAGAAAAGACAGTTACCGCTTATAACCTTATCGCCCAAAAATTAAAAGAAAAAAACGTCAGTTCTTTAGTTATTATTAGCCCACATGGACCGGCGAGTAATAAATCTTTTACAATTAACCTTGCCCCTGAAGTAAGGATTGATCTTAAGGATTTCGGCTTTATTACACCTGACACGCTAATTAGCGGTGATATTTCTCTGGCTGATAAAATTAAAGATGGTTTGCGTCCAGAAATACCAATCGAACTGGTATCTGAAGAGGTTTTAGATTATGGAAGTGCTGTTCCGCTCTACCTACTAAGTAAAAAAATACCAACACTAAAAACTGTCATAATTTCCCCAGCTAAAGAGCTAACTGCTTCAAGCTATTTTAGCTTTGGTAAAAAGTTACAAGAAATAATTGCCACCAACGATAAAAATATTGCCTTAATCGCCTCTGGCGATTTATCTCATCGTCTTAAGAAAAAATCACCCGGCGGCTATTCACCTAAAGGCGCTAAATTCGACAATAAAATTATTGAAAATATTAGTATCGGCCCGGCGGCTTTAGATAATATTATTAATTTAGATCAAAAATTTGTAACGGCTGCAGGCGAATGCGGTTGGCGTCCCCTACTAATTCTTTTAGGCGCCTTAAGCGAACATGATTGGCAAGCAGAGATTCTCGCCTACCAAACTGATTTCGGTATTGGTTACTTAAGCGCTGAATTTTTATTATCTTAAATATGCTCGATGAGTTCCATTCTTTTTCGGATATTTTAAAAAGCCGACAAAGAAAAAAAGCACCCGCCTACCCCTGGCAAGACCTGGCTCTTAGAATAGTCGATGAGTTGTCCATTCCTCCTTTTAAAAAAAGTGCTGTTTTTAAAATTTGCAAAGAATATCCACCCCACTTCATTGAAACAGCTCTTAACGATACTAAAGAATTGTGCCCAGCGGGAGCAAAATGGAAATATTTTTTTAAAATTATTGAAAATCAACAAAACAAAAATAATGATCCTAAAAAATAAATAAAATATGCCCCAACAACTAACCATTATTACAAATCCTGACCCCCGCCTTAGACAAATGTCTGATGTCGTATCTTTAAAAATGTTTAAAGATAAAAAATTTCAAATTTTTTTAGATGATCTTGAAGAAACCATGCTCAAGAAGGACGGCGCTGGTCTCGCCGCGCCACAGGTCGGACAAAATATTAGAGTAATTGTTATTAGTTATGATCAAGAAATTTTATTCATGATTAATCCGCGGATTACTAGACGCTCCTGGGCTCAAGTTAAAGATGAGGAGGGCTGTTTGTCAGTTGTTGATAGCCAAGGCGAAATATTATATGGCCCAGTTAAACGTCATAAAAAAATAAATTGCACCTATTTCAATCGTTATGGCCAAATTCAAAAAATAAATGTCGAAAAATTAACAGCCCGCATTATTCAACATGAAATTGATCACTTAGACGGAATTTTGTTTATTGATCGTTTAGAAAAAGGAGCTAAGTTAAAAAAACTAAGCTCCTAAAATAAATAAAATCCTCATTTCTAAAATTAATTGACGCCTGATTAATTTAAATTTAAAAAATAATTTTTTTCTTCCGTTTAGCCTGATAACGTTTACCTAAAAACCACAAAACTCCAAATAACAGTAAACCTAAAGATATTTCTCGATAATAAGTCATTAATAACTGCTGATTAGAACCAATAAAATACCCCAAAATAGCCAAGATAAAAACCCAAATTAAAGAACCTAACGCCGTTAACACTATAAAACGGCCAAAGGGCATGCCAGAAAATCCGGCTGGAAGCGATACTAGTTGTCTAATTACTGGAATTAAACGACCAATAAATGTCGCTGAATCAGCATTAGCAAAAAAATATTTTTCGGCTCTTTCAACCTTTTCCGGACTAATCATTATAAATTTTGCATAACGATGACCGGCTAGTTTATAAACTAATGGCTTTCCTAAATATTTTGCTAGAACATAATTAAAAATCGCACCAATAAGACTGCCGATTAAGCCAAAAATAATTATTATCCAAAAATTCATTTCACCGCGACTAGCTAAATAGGCTGCCGGTGGAATAATCACCTCTGAAGGAAAGGGTAAAAAAGAGCTTTCAATCGCCATTAAAATACCGATACCCGTATAACCGAGTCCGGCCGTCACGCTCAGGGCCCAATCAAAAAATACTTGAAACATATAATATAGATATAACTAACCTTAATATAACATATCCCGCCTCTATGTCCAAACCATATTCTCAAAAAATGCGCCTTATCTTTATGGGCACGCCGGAATTTGCCGCCCCAGGCTTGAATCGCCTGTTAGAGGCTCCAGAGTTTGAGATTATCGGTGTTTTCACGCAACCAGACAGGCCGATCGGACGCCAACAACTATTGACGCCACCACCGATAAAAAAAATAGCTTTGGCTCATAATATTGCAGTTTTTCAGCCGGAGAAAATTCGTTTAGAAATAGCTAATATCAAAAAATTAAAACCCGATCTAATCGTCGTGATTGCTTACGGAAAAATAATTCCTCAAGAAATACTAGATATTCCAACTCTGGGTTGTGTTAATGTTCACGCTTCCCTCCTACCAAAATATCGCGGCGCCGCCTGCTTAAACGCTCCGATCCTCAACGGTGATCAAGAAACCGGAATTACAATTATGAAAATGGATGCTGGTCTTGACACTGGTCCGATTTTACGACAAGCTAAAATAAAATTAAACGGGAAAGAAACTTTGGAAAAACTCCATGACCGTCTTTCGGAATTAGGAGCCAAATTACTTATTCCAACTCTATTAGATCTGGGTGCTGGAAAAATAAAACCGCAAATTCAGGATAATTCTCGGGCGAGTTATATTAAAATTTTAAAAAAAGAAGATGGCCAAATAAATTGGCAAAAATCAGCCATCGAAATTGAAAGAATGATTAGAGCATATAATCCTTGGCCCGGAAGTTATTCTTTAATCGGTACTGACAAGAAAATCTTTAAAATACTAAGTGCTGGTGAAATTATTAAAACAAATAAACACCAAGTTGGAGAATTATTTTTACAAGATGAAAAGTTAAGCGTTCAATGTGGACAAGATTCTTTGGTTATATTAAAATTGCAGTTGGCCGGTAAACAAGCAACGACCGCCCCTGAATTCATTCGTGGTTATCAGAATTTAATTGGTCATATTTTTCAATAATTTTTGGTCCCTTCGTCTAACGGTTAGGACGCCAGGTTCTCATCCTGGTAACAGGGGTTCGATTCCCCTAGGGACTACGTTTAAAGATAGGCTGAAAAGCCTGTTTTTTATTGGGTTTTTTTAAGATATTAATGTTTTAGCCGGTATAGATAAAACTAATTTTTCGCTTGCCGTATCATAATTTGTGGCCATATTGTGGCCAATGCTACTATTGAGCAGCTTAACGGCCTCTCTAGTGGCCGATGATGAAAGATGAGAATAACGCATTGTTGTTCGAATATCAGAATGGCCTAACAACTCTTTAACTATGGTTATAGAAACGCTATGCTGAGCCAACTGCGAAGCAAAAGTGTGTCTTAACGTGTGCCAACCAATTTTCCTGAGACCTGCTTTTTGACAAGCCCCATGCAACCATCGCAAGCAAAGCATAGAGGACAAGAGCTCGCCATTTTCTTGGGTAAAAATAAAATTATTCTTCCCAACTCTTGATTGCAGGGTTTCGCAGACATCATCAATCAACGGTATAAATCTAATCTTATTACTTTTGGTTCCCCCCATTCTCCCACGGTAAAGAGATTGTTTTACAGTCATCTGATTATTTGTAAAATCAATGTCTTTTCGTTCTAAAGCAATGAGCTCCCCAAATCTTAATCCGGTTTTAAGAGCGACTAATATCAGATCTCTTAAAATACCATCACAATTATCTAAGAGAGTTTGACACTCATCTTCAGATAGATGATCAAATTTCTGAGCTTGAACCTTAAGTAATTTAATTCTCGGAACTTTTTCAATCACTTCCCACTCCTGAGCTACTTTAAGACAACGGCTCATAACTATTAGGAAGTTGTTAATACTTTTATTGGACAGCCCTGCTCTTATTTCTTTGGCTTTAAAGTTTTCAATATCTAAACCATTAATTTCATCTAATTTCTTTTGACCAAAGAAAGGAACGAGATGAGCTCTTAAAATACTTTCTTTGTTGGATGCTTCAGAATATTTATTATTGGTTTTAACATAGACCTCAAACCATTGTTTACTAAAATCTTGAAAGCTTAGTATCTTATCAATTTTTTTAGTCTCAATTTCTATTGGTTCCCCTTTGGCTAGCTTCTGCCTTATCAGAGCCTCATAAGCCTTGGCTCCGGCCAAACTATTGTCCGGGCTGACCCGGCGATAGCGCTGACGATTATAACGAAAACCAATCCAGTATTTATTTGCCCTTTTGAATACACTCATATCATTTAAGAATTGGATCAATACGTACACAATCTAAATATTTCTCCACCTCGGGTCGAGAAAAGCGCAAGTTGCCACCGATCTTGTAAAACGGCAAAGAGCGTTTATCTACCAGTCGATAAATCGAAGCCAGGGATAGTCTTAAAAGGCTAGCTAGTTCGCGGGGAGTTATTAAGTTGTCTACATTTGAGCCAACGTTCATTTAAGTTGTTAAGGGACAGTATAAGCGGCATAACCGAAGTTACGCGGACACCCATACTATACCTATTTTAAGCGAATACATCAATGTTTTTATGTTTTCTGCCGTTGTGTGCGTATAGTCAAGTTAATTGAGTGAGCAGATTGGCCGGCTTCGTTTTCCTTTTTTCCGGCGCCAGCAGAGTCGCCGGAAAAAAGGGAGAAGTCGAAGCTCGGCCTTTCTACTGTATTCATTAAAACAAAATACTATTAGAGAAACTTTTACCGCAAGTTTACCCTAAGAAATGGCTTGTATTTTGTTTAATATTAACAGAACGGCTCTTGACCATCTTGAATTAAAACATTGTTAAAGAAAGCATAGCAAAGGGGTGTTAAGAAAAGTTATAGTATCATTTTTATTAACTCGTAATAATTGGCATTTTTATTGGTCTTTTTGGCCATTTTTTTACATAACTTTTGGTCGTTTTTGCTATAATTAATACTACACAAAAAGAGTTCTGAAAAGTTCCTATACCATTTTTTCAGAACCAAAATAAAAGACCAATTTTGTTGGCCTTTTTGGTTAATATTTTCCATAATTTTACTAATATTCAGAAAATATGGTGTATTTATATTTAACTCTTATGGGATGTTTGTGGGTAAATAAATAAATGTATTGACTTTTAGATAAATACGGAGTACTATTATCTTTATAACTAAATATTTATGAAAAAAGAAGAAAAACAACTAAGATTTAAACGCCTAGCGGCAACCCGAACCAACGAGATTCTTAATAAGCTTAGAGTATTAAGCAATTGTTCAAATCGGAGTGCTTATGAATATTCAGAAGATGATATTGTTAAAATATTTACAGCGATTGACCGGTCTGTTAAAGTAGCGAGATCTAAATTTTATTTTCCGCACAATAAACATGGATTCAAATTATAAAAAATATTTTCCTTTAAATATGATAAATCTTTTCAAAAAGAAAATAACTCCCGATTGGAGTTTTCAAACCCAAGCCGTATCTGCAGTTGTTGGCGATTTTCAGAAAGATATTAGAGGCAAATATTTATTAGTACTCCCTACTGGTGGAGGTAAAACCGTAACAGCGATTAGAACTTTAAGCGAGATGCTTAATAAAGGACTTATCCTTAAGGATGAAAAAATTCTTTGGGTTGTCCATACGCTAGCTCTTTGCGATCATGCAAAAGATAATTTTAATGATGAAAAAAATTACTCTAAATTTTCATTAAATCCAAGCCTCAAGTCAATAGTAGATGTAAGAATGAAGGCTGATGCCGTAAATCAATTAGCCAAAGGAGAAAAATACAAACTTATAGTGATTGACGAGGCTCACCATGCGGCCGCCGATACATATAGTGAATTTTTTGAATATCCGATTGGTATTCTGGGACTTACTGCAACTCCCAGAAGAATGGATCAACGAGGACTCCCTTTCCAAAAAGTTTCGTATTCCATTACTTTCAGAGAGTTAGTTCGTCGTAGAGTTGTACTTCTTCCTAAATTTTTGCCCGAAGTGCGAACAGAAATAAAGATTGATGCAAATTCTCTGCAAGACGAGACCCAGCTTGAAAAATTTAATAGCGAAGAAAGAAATCGACTTATTTCATATTATATTCTACAGGAAGCAAAAAAATATAATTTAAAGAAAATAGTTGTTTTTGCCGGCACAAATTTACATGTAGAAAATTTATTTAAAACTATTAAGAGAGATAATGAGCTCTCAGATAATAAATTTGACCATGTCGGGTATATTTACGGAGGTAATAATAATGATAAAGGTATTTCAAATGATAAATATTTAAAATGGCACCATTCTCAAACATCTTCAATTTTAGTTAATTGTAAAATTTTAAATGAAGGCTATGATGATCAAAATATTGATACAGTTGTCATGGCCACTCCAACAAATTCCATTCTTTATTATATGCAATGTATAGGCAGGGTCGTCAGAACACCCGAAGATTTTCTTAACGCGAATGCATATGTTATTGAAATTGTAGACAGGTTGCCAAATATTTCATATAGGATAGATAATAGATGGTTATTTGCAGAAATTTCTGATTATCTTGAGCCAAAAATTGAAGACATCAAGCCTATTTGGTTTATGCGTCCGTTAAGTATTTTAAGTAAACTTTTTTCTCTTGGTGCTAAAATATCGGATTTAACAAGATCTGACTTAAGTTCAATTATTTTTGGTGGCAGAATTAGTTTTTTGCTATTTAATGATGTACCGTCTGGGAGCTTAGGAAAATGGCGCATCTTAAGCATACCAGAAAATGAAATGCAAAAAATACAGATGTTTAATGATTTATCTGAGAATATAGAAACATACTATAATTTGAACTATGATTATTTACTAGAAAAAAATTATCCAAGTCTTATAAATAACTCTTTGATGAAAAATCGCGTATATCGTTCTGCGCTCATTGCAGCACTAAGAAGAGCATCTATACTAAAAACAAAAAGAGAAATAGTGGATTCTTTAATATATTTATCAATTAAATAAAATATTATGTCTCAAATTAATCTAGAAGAAGAAAGTTTAATTAAAATTTCTGATTTATTACTTGATCCAAATAATCCGCGTTTTTCTAAGCATCTAGACGATATTACGCCAGTTGAGCGCGTGGAAGATGAAGATATCCAAGCGTCTGCCTATGCTCAAATGAATGACCCAATAAATCACTTTCAAGTAGATGAGCTTGTTGAGGCTATTATGGCAGACGGATTTATTCAAGTAGACAAAATATTTGTAAAGAAAATTAATTCGAAATATTTAATTATCGAGGGAAATCGTAGAATTACCGCAATAAAAAAAATTCTTAAAAATAATGAAAATAAAGTTAAAGGCTTTGAATTGTTAGATGATCAAGGCAAGGCGCTAAAAAATCAATTATTAAAGATCCCCTGCATAGTAATTGATACTACGAAAAAAGGAGCGGAGGATATGGTTCGTAAAATTTTAGGTCTTAGACACCATGGCTCAATTCTTCCATGGAAACCACTGCCAGCGGCATTTAATTTATACCAGGAGTATATGGCAGAACATTGCTCAAGAGATATAGATAAGGCCAAAAATCCCGAGAATTTTCTTTATAGTCCAACGGTAGCAAAAAAAGTATCAGCTATGTTTTCGGTAAGACTTAGCGATGTTCGTGAAAAAATTAGATTATATAGAGTATATCTACAACTTCTAGAAGCCTCGCGTAATCATCCTCATGTTGTTAGCTCGGATTCCTTCTCTATGATTGAGGAAACTCTTGGCAGAACTGCATTAAGGAATTATTTTGAGTATGATGAGAACAAATCAATTTTTTCAGAGGAAGGAATTGAAAAAATATTAGATCTATATTTCGGTCTTAGAGGGAAAGAGGCTGTTATTACTGAGGCTTCGGCGGGTAGTTCTAATGTTCGAGATTTCGCCTTCGTAATAGCAGAGGGTACGCCGGAAGATATTGATAGAATAGCAAAAGACCGAGATAAGGCTGGGACTGTTAAGGCTGAGGTTGAAACCAAAAGATCTTATCGTTCACTTCAGAATACTCTAGAGCTGGTATTAAACGAATTAAATAAGATAAATTTAGGTGAAATTGGAGCAGACGGCTTTGCGCCGAATGAAATGCAACGCATAACAGATATTGATAAGAAAATGACCCAGCTTAAAAGAGCTGCGGGACTTGATAAATAATGAAGTTATAAATTTTTTGTTGCTAAGACTTCTTTAACTTTTTTTCTGTCGCCGGTACAACTTATTACTCTTGGTGCATCTAAGATTTTTATATTAAATCCTAAAGATGAGTAAAGTTCTATTATGCGTTTTGTGGCGTGGTTTGATAAGACAACTGGGCCAGTGTGTTTCGACAACCATTTTGCCGTTCTAACTTGATCTTCCCATGAAAATCCTTCCATAGAATATTGGGAGAAAGCGATATCGTATGGAGGATCAGCATAAATGAAATCATTCTTTTCTATTTTCATCTTATCAAAATCAGAGTGTGTAAATTTCCATTTTTTAAAACACTCCTTGTATTTACTGAAGTCTTTTACATAGTTAATTGTTTTATGTTTCCCGAAGGGTATGTTATAAAACCCGCTACTATTAAACCGACACAAGCCATTAAAGCCAGTTCTGTTCAAATAATAAAAAAGTTCTGCCGTTTTTTCACCTTTATATTCTTTCCTTTTTAACAGTAGATTAAATTTTTCTCTATTTTTATAATAAGAATCCTCATCGTTCATTAGTTCCGCAGTTATTATAAGCCCACTTTTCACTTGTTGGTAAAAATTTATTAGATGGGGGTTTATGTCATTTAACCATGCTTTTTTTGGCAGTAAGCCCATTGTTGCTGCTAGCCCACCACAAAAGGGTTCAACAAAGCGTTTATCTTTATGTTTTTCCCATAAAGGTTTTAGGTAAGGAACTAGCCATCTTTTCCCACCAGCCCACTTCAGTGGTGGTCTAGTTAGGATGAGAGAGGGTTTAATTATGTTCTTATTTTTCATAAATTAAGCAAAAATATTTTGAAATTATTTAACCAACACGTCCAAAGACACGTTAAGTGCCTCGGCAATTTTTTTTAATGTATTTATTCTTGGATCCGGAGTTACTCCTGTTTCGATTTTAGCGATAGTGTGATAAGCAAGTGAAGTCTTTTTGCATAAATCACTTTGAGACAAACCTCTTTCTCGTTTTAATCTTTTTAAATTTTCTGCTATCTTGGAAATAATTTTTTTATTTTTCATATTGATAAAACTTTACTCTTATTATTTTATCATTAAACTGATCTGAGCGCAAAATACCCCCCCTCCTCCTCCCCACTTCTTCGCTTATATTGTCCTGGCCAAAAGTTGTGGCCATATTGTGTCCAAGAAGTGAGGAAAGCTATATTAAGTAGTCTACGATAGTTAATGATTGAGAAACGGTAAACCCTTTATCTATCGGCTGATATTAATATTTCCCTTTATTCATCAAATTTCTTAAAACCCTTCCCTGGCGGTTCTCATCCTGGTAACAGGGGTTCGATTTTCCCCCAGGGAATACGTAAATTAAAAAGCGAAGTAATTTTTACTTCGCTTTTTTTGTTAATTTTCCCGGAGCCAGGTATTTACAGCAATGATCGCCGCGAAACACAGCGCCTGATCAGAATAAAAATCAATGTTATGCGAGCTGAATTCTTCCTGTCTACCCACAGATTGACTTTGTGTCCATGATAACCATCGACCATCAACGTTTACCTGCATAAAAAAAGAGTTGCGGGTGATAGTGATTTGGCTGCATGGCGGTTCCCGATGATAAAAGTGCATTGATACTCTATTTAACTCGGAGAAGACATACTGATTAAGATTCACCAAATTTTCATCACTTAGAGAATTTAATCTTTTTGTAAACCAAGGATACATTTGTCCGCCGATAGCATAGCTATTTGTTGCGCTACCACCGTTGAAGATGACAAAGGAAAGTGCTTGATCATCCCAAATTTTTTCAGAAAAAAATTCTTTGTCGTAAAACATTATGTCCACCACGTGATCAGTAGTTAAATAAAGCGTCAGTAACAGTCTTCGAATCGCGATGTGGTTGTCTGCTTCTGGGAAATTAAATCTGTATGTAAGATAGTGATCATCTTCTCCCTGTTTTTGGAAACAGCCATCAAAACCAAAAGCCTGGTCATCAGCCTGAAACACGCCCAGATAAGAATACTTCTCCATTAGAGGATTATCGGCCCGAAAGAATGTAATTGGGACCGACTTACTCTTAAATAAATTCTTGTGAATTTTTAAGAAATACGCCTTATCTTTAAGGGTTAAATCTAGAACCATAATCCCTCCTTTTTTAAATGTACAATATAATATATTACTAACCCTAGTCCTAATTAACTGATAAGTCAATTTTAAAAACCTCCGCTAATTAATCTACTAATCCCATCAAAATTTTGATAAATTTCAGAACGTTGAAACTTTTTTTAGTTTTTTATTTTATTTAATAAATTCTCACTACTTGATACAAATTATTTAATATTCTTTAGTTTGATAGAGGCTAAAAAAGTAGCAATCGGCATAGACAGAATAACACCGATGCTACCGACTAGAGTTCTGACTATTTCCGTGCTAACTATTTCTGTATTAATTAATCTACTAAAAGTCAATCCGGAATTTTGATTCATGATAAACAATAAAAGTAGGGGTAAGGCGGCACCGGCATAAGTTAAAAATAAAGTATTAACAATGGCACCTAAATGAGTGTTGCCTACTCGATAAGCAAGTTTAAATACTTTTTTAGTTGATAAATTCGGATTAGCCTCCCTGATCTGTTCAACCGCCTCAACTTGACCAACGATAATATCATCTAAAACCCCAATCGCACCGATAATAAAACCGGCCAACAATAACCCTTGAAAATTGATTTCAATATTTCCAACACCGATTAAAAAAGCGGCCTCTTCCTGTGCTAATCCCGACAACTTAGTTAATTTTGTAAAAATTACTGATAATATCATGGTCGCCGATAAAGAAATTAAAACCGATAAAATGGCGATATGAGATTTTCTTTTAAAGCCCTCCGTTAAATAAATTATTATTCCTAAAATAATCAAACTCCCTATTAAACTAATCAGAAACGGGTCTCGGCCACTTAATATTTGCGGTAAAATAAACTTAATAATAACGACAAAACTTAAAAATAGGCTAATTAACGCTTTAAGCCCCTTTGATCTACCAACCAGTAAAACAGCTAAAACAAAAATAATAAATAAAATATAAAGATATCCGCTTCTAACAAAGTCAACCACATAAAAAATTTCTTGATCAAATTCATCTACATACCTTCCCACATAAACCTCATCTCCAACTTTATAAAAATTAGCATTAGCGACTTCAATATCAGAGATACCATTATAAATTATTTCTTTATTCTTCCAAGAACCCTCTAAACCCAGGAGTTTTAGGTCTTGCTGCTTAAACTTAGTTCCGTCTTCTCTGATTTTTTCTTCTACCCTTATAATTCCGATTACCGTTGACTTGAAGTTAGTAGCTTCCTCTCTAATTTCATCTGCTTGGAGCAAAGCTGGAAACAATAAGATTAACCAGACCATTACGATATAAATTTTTTTATACCTATTCATAAATTATTCTTTGATTATCGACCCTCTAGACTAACTCTTTTATTTTTTAATCATTAATTAACTTTACTGCGAACATTAAGATAATCCCTAATATAAAAACCCCAAAAGAACTGATAGATCTTTTCAGGTTAGTTTCTTTTCTTATCTCGGGCATAAGATCAGAAGCCGCAATATAAATAAATCCACCAGCGGCAAACGGTAAAAGATACGGAATAATATTATTAAGATAAAAAGAAATAAAATATCCAACAACTCCGCCCAAAACAACCATTAAAGCAACCAGATAATTAATAATCAGGGCTCTTTTTTTATTAAATCCCGCATGAATCAACACCCCAAAATCACCAATCTCTTGCGGTATTTCGTGTATCGCTATCGCTAAGGTCGTGGCTATCCCTAATTTTACATCAACTAAAAAAGCGCCAGCGATAACTAGTCCATCAATAAAATTATGCAAAGAATCTCCAACTAAACTTATATAGCCGAAGGTATGAACTTCGCAATTGTCTTTATGGCAATGCCGCCAGAATAGCAATTTTTCCATGAAAAAGAAAAAAATAAAAGCGGCTAATACGATTAAATACAATTTACCCGTTTCTATTTCTTGAGCGGCTTCTGGCAAAAGATGTAAAAAAGCGCCACCCATTAGAGCACCGGCGGAAAGCGATACTAAAAATAAGGTTATTTTATGTAACGTTTCTTTTTTAAAATACAAAAATAAAATGGCGACCCAAACACTTAAGCTAATTACCAAACAAGATAGTATAATAAAGATTAGGGTACTCATAAATAATCCTTTTATTTAATAATTTTTATAGCCTTACCCTTAATAAGAGCATCAGCAATTTTTTTATAAGCAGAATAAAGAATTCGCTGATAGGTGCTAGCTGAAGTATGCATTTTTACAGCCGCTTCCTTTTGATCTAAGTTATTTAAATGTCGCAAACGATATGACTCTATTTCTTCTATCGTTAATTTAACAATTTCAAGATTCCGCATAGGAATCCCCTGCGGTTTAAAATAAGTCACTTCGGGATTAAATTCTATTTTTCGACAAAGTCTTGGTCTGGACATATCTGCTGAAAATTATAGCAAATTTGATATTATTTTTCTATAAAAACTCACCGGCTTCTTTTTATTGAAAGAAGCCGGTTTCTATATCTTCTTTTATTTTTTATTTTTTAAAGCCTCCTTCTCCGCTTTTACTGTCTCAAGATCAGCCAACAAAGCTTTTTCCTCCTCCTCTAAGGCTTTTAACTGGTCTTGTGGAGATAAAGAAGTTTTAAAACCACCTCGGCCCATCATCCGTCTTCCGCACCAAAACATTCTTTCTCCGCTAGCACAATGTCCCATCCCTCGACCAGTTTGAGGTCCTTGGCTCATCGGGCCAGTTCCATTCATTTTTGGCATAAATTTATTATTAACAATTTTTATAACATTAATTCGACCTTTATTAATCAACTATTATAAGTATATACCCATAATAGCTAAATGTCAATAATTTTTCCCATATTCCTAACCTCTCGACAATCTCCTCAAAATTTTAAAAAAATTAGAAATATAAAAACTGCTAATTAAAGAAAACCGTGAGCTAATCTTTATTAATTAATAGTCGTTTGATTTTTATTGTTTATTATCTTATTATTGTTATATTAAACTGCATATTAGAATTTAGTAAAAATATATGGAAAAGACCTATGACTTTAGGGCGACGGAAGATAAAATCTATAAAAAATGGCAAGATTCTGGCTTATTCACTCCAGAAAACCTGGATTTGTCAGATAATGCTAAAACTTACACCATTGTCTTACCACCACCAAATGTCACCGGGGTTCTTCACGTCGGGCATGCCGGAGTATTAACGATTGAGGACATTTTAATCCGCTATCACCGCATGAAGGGTGAACGCGCGCTTTGGATACCTGGAACCGATCATGCAGCCATCGCTACTCAAACTAAAGTTGAAAAAATAATTAAAGAAGAGGGGGTAACGCGCCATAGCCTGGGTCGTGATAAATTTTTAGAACGAGTCCGACAGTTTACTAAAAATTCTCACGATACAATCATTAATCAGTGTAAAAAAATGGGGGCCTCTTTAGACTGGACGCGTGAAGCCTACACGCTTGATGAAACTAGAAATAAAGCCGTTAATTTAGTATTTAAATTAATGCATACCGACGGACTAATTTATCGCGGCGAGCGGATTGTTAATTGGTGTCCGCGCTGCCATTCAACTTTAGCTGATGACGAAGTTGAATATCAGGAAAATAAAACAATTTTATATTATTTTAAATACTCAAAAGATTTTCCAATTACCATCGCGACTACCCGACCAGAAACTAAATTAGGTGATGTGGCCGTAGCGGTTAATCCGGCGGATAAACGCTATCAATCACTAATTGGTCGGGAATATGAAGTTGACTTCGTTAATATAAAATTGAACATAAAAATAATCGCTGATCGCAATGTCGATATGAACTTTGGCACCGGCGCGCTGGGTGTTACTCCGGCCCATTCTGTGGTTGACTGGCAAATGGCCGAAGAAAATAATCTTTCTATTATAAAAGTTATCGATGAAGATGGAAAAATTCGTCCGGGCTTTGGCGACTACTCAAACAAGCCTGTTAAAATTGCCAGAGACATGATTGTTGAAAAACTAAAACTGGCTAAATTAATTGAAAAAGAAGAAAATATTGATAATAATTTATCGCTTTGTTATCGCTGCAGTACGCCAATTGAACCGTTACCTAGTCTACAATGGTTTATTGATGTTAATAAAAAAGTTGACCGCTTAAAGGGAAAAAGTATTAAAGAAACCTGTTTAGAGGCGGTTAAAACTGGTGTTTTTGGACGTGATAAAATAAATATTATTCCTGATCGCTTTGAATCTATTTATTTTCACTGGATGGAAAATTTGCGCGATTGGTGCATCTCTCGACAAATTTGGTTCGGCCACCGTGTGCCAGTCTGGTACAAAAAAGAGGCTAATAACAAAACTGCAATATTTGTATCTGAAAACGAGCCCAAAGAAAAGGGTTGGGTTCAAGACGAAGACACGCTAGACACTTGGTTTTCTTCTGGTATGTGGACTTTCTCAACCTTAGCCAACTCGCCCGAACAAATTAAAATAGAAAACAATAAATTAGTTATTGATAGTGATGATTTTAGAAAATATCATCCAACTCAAGTTTTAGAAACAGCGTATGACATAATTTTCTTTTGGGTAGCTCGAATGATCATTATGACTACCTACGCCTTAAATGATATTCCCTTTCAAGATGTCTACTTACAGGGTCTGGTCTTAGATGAAAAAGGAAAAAAGATAAGTAAATCTAAGGGTAACGGTCTTGACCCCCTAGATATGATTAAAAAATATGGAGCGGATGCTACTCGTTTATCGCTAATTTTAGGTTCAACCCCCGGTAATGATCTACGCCTACCGGAGGAAAAAATAGCCGGCTTAAGAAATCTAGTTAATAAAATTTGGAACATCTCGCGCTATATTATCCAGAATACGAAAAACCCGGCCCCAGTAGCGATTGACCCCGAAAAACTTACTCTAGCTGATCGTTGGATACTAATAAAATTAAATAAATTATCAGATGAAGTGATCAATTGTCTTAACACTTATAAACTTTCTGAGGCCGGCGAAGCTTTACGTGAGTTTACTTGGGATGTCTTAGCTGACTGGTATCTTGAGGCAACTAAGTTTGTCAAAGGAACGGAAACTGAAAAAGTCCTTCTTTTTACTCTCAGAGAATTACTAAAATTATGGCATCCGTTTATTCCTTTTGTCACTGAAGCTATTTGGCAAGAATTTAATGATAACTATTTAATGGTTCAACGGCCTCAAAAACAATCATTTAAAACTAAAAGCGAAACGCTCAATCTTTCGACTTTTAGTTTTGATTTGATTAAAGACATCGTCTCAGCCATTAGAACGGCGCGCGCTGAAAATAAAATAGAACCAAGTTTAAAACTCCAAGCAACTATTTTTGGATCTGATCAAGCCGCCGCCCTCCAGGAAAATGAAGCCTTGATTAAGGGCTTGCGTACCGGCCTAGAAACGCTCGTCATTAAAGAGACGGGCAAACGACCAGAAAAAGCTGTTTTTATAGCCATTGGCGAAATTGAAATATATCTACTGGGAACTGTAGATAAGAAAAAAGAAAAAATACGTCTAGAAAAAACTGTTTCTAATCTTAAACAAGTAATTAATAATATTGAAAAAAAATTAACCAACCAAGAATTCATAGAACGCGCGCCCCAAATGATTGTTGATAAAGAAAAACGACAACTGGAAGAATATAACCAAGAAAAATTAAAAATTGAAGAACAGTTAAAAATTCTATAGCTAAAGTTAAAATCGTAAATTAAAAATAATGCCCATTTATTAAATGGGCATTTTTTACACGCAAACTAACAATAGGCATTAATAGATTTAGGTAAGGGCTCTAAATAACAAGCAGCAAAATCATTATAGTCAAAATCGTCCTTAAGACAAGAGTGAAATGAGTGCCACCTCCCAGCTTTCCAATATAAAAAGCGGACACAAGGACCGTCTTCAGGTTCAGAATAAATTGTTCCCCAAAAATAGATAGTTTTATTTTTCCAATCTTCGGGAATAAGTTCTGGGCGCAGCAATAAATAATCAAGTACGTTAGCGTTTAAGGGGTGATAATCAACTATTTCTTTAAGCAGATCATGACCGGTAGTTGATTTTTCTTTCTGACTATCGGTTAAACACAAAACGACTTTAGCGGGACTAAACTCCCAGGCCGGACCGCCACAATGACTTTCAAGCTTCAGTCCCTCTGGTATAAAGGGACTAACATCTAGATTTATTGAACATTCTAGACAACTAATTTTCGACCAACCGTAAAGAAGTCCTCTCACTCCAGCTAAATCATTAAAGTCTTTTAATTTAATGATATCTTCTGGAGTAAAATTCGCTTTTTCTAGAGCTTCAAATAGTTGGGCGATTGTTGCGATAGGATAAAGGGCTGACATGCTTATACTCCTTATTTTGTTTTTTAATTAATTTATTAAATTTTAAAAGAACTGTAACTTTATAAATTTTATATATCATGTATAATTAAATGCACTCGTCCATGTCATACTTAACACACCCTCCTGACTAATATGGCAAATTGGAGTAATATTTTCGGATTAAACAATAAATCCGAAGACATTATGCAAACTAAGGCCGAGATTAAATTTAACCC
>Ga0247841_10002048_pt1 | contig 41912 bp, 42 predicted proteins | sample LaCruzMarch2015__2_FD_192410 | JGI IMG/M metagenome (GOLD analysis project Ga0247841, IMG submission 192410) | Freshwater microbial communities from meromictic Lake La Cruz, Castile-La Mancha, Spain - LaCruzMarch2015_18m | ecosystem: Environmental > Aquatic > Freshwater > Lake | place: Spain...
GTCTGCATATTACCGGCAAAAGTGACGAGAAAAGCAGTCAGAAGACCATTCAGAAAACTAGTAATCTTCGGAAAACTCTGAAAACTCGGAGAGTCGGAGAGTCGGAGAGTCAGACATTCGGAGAATCGGATTCTCTTATTTTCTGACTGGCTGATTTTCTGACTGGCTGATTTTCTGACTGGCTGATTTTCTGAGTCTTCTGAATTCTTCTGAGTTTTCCGAATAATTTCCATCAGCTGTACTCCAATGCTAAAAGACATTGTCAGCGTAAGGGCAAACAATGTGGCCAGCATGAGATTAAACGTCACGGAGAGATCAAGGCCGGAAAGTCTGGTAAGGACAGCAGTAACGAGATGGCCAAAATAGTAATAATTTATATTTCCCCCTGCCCACCACATATCAGGAGCCGGAAAATATTGAGAGTTAAGAATGGACTGCATGAACCCGTAATCCATAAATTTTTCCAAACCCTGGATACTCGGCTCATGCGCTTTTACCCAACTCCAAAACAAGAGCGCGCCAAAGAAGAAAAGCTCTTCGATAAAAACTATTACGCTAATATTCAGAATACTCGGAAAACTCGGAAAGCCGGATAATCGGAATCTCAGACGTTCTGAATGTCTGACGGTCCGAATCTCTGACAATCTGACTTTCTGATTCTCTGAGTTTTCTGAGTGTTCTGAATGATTTCTTTTCTGAGTTTTCTGAAGAATAATTCCGCCAACAAATACCGCTCCGATCGCTCCAATCACCGTAAGAACGGTAAACGGTGCTATCCGCAGCGTCCCCAAAAGATAAATAATATAGGACACCACCGCAAAACCAACGGCTTTACTGAAAAAATACCCATGATCAAACCAGCCTCGACTCGACGTCTCCGGCGAGGCGGGCCACGGAGAAAACAATTTTTTCGTCAGCGGAAATGCTGCAACCCCAACCAAAAATAATGCAGACCACCACTGAAAAACTAGTTGTACATCCGAGATCGGCATACTGTGTATTGTAAAATAGAAAATAGAGAATAGAAAGGAGTAATTGAAAGTAGAAAATAGATGTTGAATATGAGAATATAAAAAGAATTCTATGAAAAAATCCGTTTCCAATATTTCGCTTTCTGCTTTTTGTTCTCTATTTTTTGTTCTCTGTTTTTTGTTCTCTGTTTTTTGTCTTCTCTTCTCCTCCTGGCTCATGTTCCATACATTTTCATATGACCAAAACGCTCAGGCTATGGAAATTGCCGGCAAATGCTGGAGTGATTTTGGAGCGCACATCCCCATGATCCGCTCTTTTTCCATGGGAGGAAATTTCGACCGTATGATCAATTTTCAAATGCCTGAATATCCGATATTTCCGGGCGCTCCGATCCGCTATCATTTCATCTTTTATATGATCGTGGGATTTCTGGAAAAAATAGGTGTCAGGATCGACTGGGCGCTCAATATCCCTTCCATCATTGGCTTTTCCGGACTTCTCATCCTCATCGGCGTACTTTCGTACAAACTATTTAAAAATTATGCAGTCGCATTTTTAAGCGTTCTGTTTTTTCTTTTCAACGGCTCATTCTCATTTCTCAAATTTTTTGAAAAAAATCCACTGTCTTCTCACACGTTCACAGATATCGCGACCAATACGAATTTTTCATCGTTTGGCCCGTGGGATGGGGGGCTGGTTTCCGCATTTTGGAACCTCAATATCTATACCAATCAACGCCATCTTGCCGCAGGATTTGCTCTCGGCTTGGGATTTATCAGCCTCGTCCTTTTCCTAGAAAAGAAATCCTGGAAAAATCAACTGCCATATCTTTTGATAACTGTTCCTCTCCTCTCCATTCTCCCCTACTTTCATCAACCCATGCTCATTATCATCGGACTGTTCATGATATGGTACTTTTTTGTCATGAAAAAAATCCGCATATTTTTACTGCTCACTGGACTTGTTTCGGTCGTTCCTATCGCTCTGCAGCTTTTCGCATTTTCTACTGATGCATCAATGTTTGCCTGGTATCCCGGATATCTCATCCATGAGACCCTGACCCCTATCAATTTTCTTCAATATTGGTACTATAATCTTGGATTGCACAGTATTCTCATCCCCCTCGGTTTTCTCATCGCACCAATGAAAGTAAAAAAAGTGGTATTCCCTATCTTCATGCTTTTTATTATCGCAAACTGTTTTAAATTTTCCGTAGAAATTGCCGCCAACCATAAATTCTTCAACTTCTTCATGATTTTCGGCAATATGCTAAGCGCATATGTATTGGTAAAAATATGGAATTGGAATAAAAAAAATACCAAGGAATGCGGGAAGCAAACAAAATTTTGCGCGGCTTCACTTCCTCTTCAGGACAGCGCCCATGGAAAACATGAGATTGGAATTGGAGACGCGTCTAAATTTTCGTTTGCGACCATAGCATTCCGCATTTTTACTATTTTAATTTTTCTCTCCCTCACTCTCTCCGGCATCATTGATTTTTTTGCCGTGGCCAATGACTCCAAAATTCCGGTGATCGACATTCCCAGAAACGAAATTGCTTCATGGATAAAAGATCATACACCAACCGACGCGGTCATCCTCAATACATCGTACCTCTACAACCCCGCATCCATCGCCGGACGTTCCATATTTCTCGGATGGCCATACTTTCCCTGGTCGGCCGGGTACAAAGAAAACAGGATGCCGATCATGAAAGAGATGTATGAAAATAAAAATCCAAGCGTGTATTGCCCGCTTCTGAACAAATACAACATCTCCTATGTCACTGTGGAATCGGTCTCCGGCAATCCGGATCTGCCGACCATCGATCCGGGATATTTCCGATCTGTTGACGAACCGGTATTTTTAACAGAAAATAATCAATATGCCATCTACTCTACGAACTCTCTTTGCCAAACATTTTCACCATAATATTCTCTTTTCCATTCTATTCTTGCTTATCCTTACTGCAGCATTTCGTTTATATCAACTCAACACAATTCCGTATGGACTCAATAACGATGCGGCCTGGGAGGGGCTTGCGGCAATCGATATGCGAAACGGCAATTGGATGCAGCATATTCCCTACGATCAGGAAGGATGGCGTGGCGAAGGGATTATCAGAATCTGTGTCGTAGGATTTATAAAATTTTTTGGGAATAACCCTATCACCATCAAACTATCAAGTGCGTTGTTTGGCATTGGTCTGATCGTTCCTGTATTTTTTCTTATTCGCTCACTTTTTTCAACACAATTAGGCTTTCTTACTGCTTTTTTTATCGCCACATCAGGATGGCACATCATCATGAGTAAATCCGGATGGCGCGCTATCTCTGTACCCTTTTTTACCAGTTGCGTACTCTATATATTTTTTCGAATGATGAAAAAACAAACGCACCAACTATATATTCTTGGAGGAATATTACTTGCGGCAACACTCTATACCTATGATGCTGCGCGTATCGTCCCTTGTCTGATCATTTTTCTTTTAGGATATTTCTTCTTCACTGGCCATGCTTCATCAAAACATACAGATGGCCTGCTTATATTTATCTCTGCATGCATACTCACCCTGTATCCTCTTATCTTTTTTGCTATAGATAATTGGCGAAGTTTCACTGGACGAAGTGATGCTCTTTTTGTCGGACATACCATACAAAAAACTAAATCCATCGTTCCACTTCTGGAAAACATTACCACCACTGCACTTCTTTTCACCCATCGGGCAAATGGTAATGATTTTTTTATCAATGAACCACTTCTTGATCAACCGGCAATTTGGCTCTTTCCTATCGGACTTTTCATGTGCTTCTGGGAAGCTATACGAAGAAAAAAAACGTATCAATTTATGCTTCTTTGGTTTATTGCAGGACTTATCCCTGGGATTATATCCATACCCAATGGCAATCGGGTAATTGGTGCACTTCCTGCGGTATACTTCTTCGTCGCACTCGGCTCCATCACGGTCACAAAAGCGATTCTCCATGTCCTGGAACTCAAAGAAAAAATGGCGCGTGGCATACTCATAGCTCTTTGTACATTCACCGTCTGCACGACCTATTTTACTTATATCGGTCCTGCTCGAAGAGAGTTATCCGGCTTTTATCCGGAAACGATTGCAGTTACTAATCACATAAAGACGATTCGTACGAAGTACAACATTATCATCACGACAGAATTTCCTTGGGAAACACTTTCATTTCTCCTTTATGAAACGGGTAATCCATTTGAAAAAAACTATCAATGGATATCTGCAAACAAATTTTTATTCAATTCGACCCTCTTACAACCCGACAAAGGAATTGCAATTTACTGCAAAGATACGCCAACAAATAATCAAACTATCAAAACACTGCTAAAAACATATCCCACCATCACAAAACACAGTATTTTTTATCCTGCTCCTATGATGAAAAAAGTTGCAGGAATCGTATTCCTTATTCCTCCGAAATAATAAAAATTCAAGGCTAAGCTTTGAATTTTTTTAGCCCGCAGCGACAATCAATCTCAACATCATTTCTTCCATATGTTCGTGATACAATCCATATCATGAATATTGCAATTATTGGTGGCGGACTGACCGGCTTGACTTCCGCATATGAACTTTTAAAATCCGGACACCGGGTAACGGTGTTTGAAAAAGAAAAAACCCTTGGGGGCCTTGCTGGTGGATTTAAACCCGCCTCGCGTCGAGGAGCGGACGCGAGCTCGCCTCGCGTCGAAGCGGGTCGAGGCGGGCGGCCACAATGGAAATGGAATCTCGAATATTTTTACCATCATTTTTTTACCAATGATACCACTATCATATCCCTGGCCAAAGAGTTGGGACTCCAAAATGACATCATTATCAAGCGCCCGGTGACGGCAACGTTATTTCAGAATACTCAGAAGACTCAGAATGTCAGAGAATCAGAAAACTCAGAAAGCCAGATAATCAGAGTTTCTGAATATCCGACTATCCGACATTCTGACTCTCCGAGTTTTCTGAGTTTTCCGAAGGTTCCGAGTTTTCCGGCTATCTACCAGCTCGATTCCCCACTCAACCTCCTCACATTCCCTCTCCTCTCACCTATCGACAAACTCAGGACTGCAACGCTTTTGGCATTTTGCAAACTCAATCCGTTCTGGCAACCGCTCGAAAAAATTACAGCAGAACAGTTGTTCAAAACAGTCGGAGGGACGCGCGCGTGGAACATTCTTTGGAAGCCACTCATGCTGGGAAAATTCGGGGAGTACGCAAAGGGAGTTCCTGCATCTTGGCTTTGGGCGCGGATAAAAAAACGGACCCCGTCTTTAGGCTATTTCCGCGGCGGATTCCAGACACTCGTGGACGCGCTTGTGGGAGCGATTGTAAAACAAGGGGGAATGATATATACCAACACACAAGTACAATCTATTGCCTCTGTCATCCCGGAAACCCGAACGGCTATCCGGGATCTATCAGCACAACCAACTGGATTCCGGATCTCTCCGCCAGCTGGCGGATCGTCCGGAATGACAAATAAAAAACTTACAAATACTACATTCGACAAAATTTTATTGACCGTTCCCTCAACCACTGCCGTTAAACTCCTCTCTCCTCTCTCTAACAATAGAACAATGCAACAATATAACAATGCTTTGTTAATGATCCCCCACCTTTTTGCCCAAACATTGATTTTGGAAACGGAAAAACCAATTCTGGACAACACCTACTGGCTTAATGTGGTTGATTCAACATTTCCCTTTATCGCCATCGTTGCCCACACCAATTATATGGATAAAAAACACTACGGAGGCCGCCACATCACCTATATCGGCAACTACCTCCCTGACGGCCACCCGTATCTAAAAATGACAAAGCAACAATTATTGAAAAAATTTCTTCCATATATCCAAAAAATAAACCCCTCTTTCCGTCTTCCCTGCCTCGCCGGCAGGCGGGCGCTTTCTGCTTTCTGTTTTCTGTTTTCTGTGCCTTCCGCCCAGCCCGTCCATACGCTCAATTATTCCAAAAAAACTCCGGAGATGAAAACACCGATTGAAGGAATATGTCTGGCAAATCTTGATTCCATATACCCCTGGGACAGAGGCACCAACTACGCACTAGAACTGGGGAAAAAAGCAGCCACTTGCATTCATAAATCATAAATCGTACATCATACATCAAGTTTTTTCTCTATAGGCCCCCATCATCATTGACAACTCTCAATCCCCGCGCTACAATCGTCAAACTATAAGTTCTTTAATAAATTTAGTATTAAAAAATAAAAAACGCTAGACAGTATTTTGTATGGGGAATAGTTTGTTGGTTCGCGTCAAACGCGACTGATGCAGGCTCGGAACGTTAAATCGCAGAATAGTAGCTTTTATGGGGGATAGTTTGTTGGGCAGGCGAACTATCTCCCATCAAGGTTGTTACTCTGCGATTTTTACGTTCCGAACTATTTCCCATAGAGAATATCGATAGCGTTTTTTTGATAAAAACATCCATGAAATAATGGGGATGCAATCCGCTAAAGAAGATTTTTTAGCTTCAAAAATAAAGTTGACAGAATAACGAAGTACTTGCTATTGTTACCACTAAGGTATTTGTACATGCTTGATGTGTACGATACTCAAAAGAAAAAGCATTACTATACGTAGCTTGTCCTGCCGTAATAAGTAGGATCCCAAACTCAACATGCTAGCGGTAGTGATGCTTTTTTAGTTGGTCGCATCACTATCTCTCCCCATCTTCCCATTCTTTCCTGAATTTTCCCTGAAAATTACAAAGTAAAGACGGGAATGCTTAATCCTTTTCGTTTGAGCGCCTGAAATTGCGCTTTTGCTTCATCCTCAAAGCGCAGCCGCTCAGCTGTCATGGGAGATATCCGCTTGATACGGATGTCTCCCTCCTCACTTTTTGATCCCAAACCCATTTTTGCTAACAGTAGTTGTATAGTCATACGTTCTATTTAAAAGATTTTTTCATGTCTTGTCAAGTCCCATAGGATTTTCCCTCCCCTCTTTTTTGTAGTCTTATAGTTTTTAATTACTAAATTAACCTATTCTATCGCTCCAAAATATTTTAAACAATAAATTGTGGATAACTATTGGATAACAAACAAATCAAAAAATGGAGATATGTAAAAAAGAAGTTATTTCAATCTCGCGAAGAATAGCTGTCCTGCCGGAGACTGATGGACTTTTGTAATGACCGCTACCACATCCTGCCCTATCCTCTCTTTGGTATCCTCCACGACGACCATCGTGCCGTCTGTGAGGTACCCTACTCCCTGCATACGTTCTTTTCCGGGATGCGTAATTTTGACCGTCAGCTCTTCTCCGGGGATAAGAGCAAGCTTGAGCGCTTGTGCCAGATCATTAATATTTAATATCTTCACGCCGCTAACACGCGCTACCTGCGCCAAATTAAAATCAACAGTAAGGATAGGAACACTCCAAAGCTTTCCCAACCGGACCAACTTTTGATCTACTTCTTTTTCCTCTACGTCAGACGATGAAACGATCATGGAAACCCGTGGATTCACCCGTTGCTTTTTCAGCATATTGACGACCTCAAGCCCCCTTCTCCCTTTGGCCCGTCTCAGACTGTCATCGCTGTCTGCGATATGTTGGAGTTCACCAAGTACGGATTGCAACACGACAAAGGTGCCGCTAAAAAATCCGGAATTGACGATAGGAAGGATTCTTCCGTCTATAAACACACTGGTATCTACAAGGATCGGAAACTCACCTGCAGGCTTTGCTTCTATTTTTTTTGGAGGTGCTGCCGGTTCTCTCTGAAACGGCTTTGCTGTAAACCTTCCAAGTGCTGTAAGATTTTTCACTATCTCGCGGGCAAGCGCTTTCGTAAAAGCAGGAGTCGCTGCAATTACAGGTTTTACCGTCTCCTTCTTCACTATTTTTTGTTGATTTCCATTCTTCATCTTCCCCATTGTACCATGAATAATCCTAAAAGGAAGCTGAAACGGGTCACGCAGGAGCGTTTAATTTCTCAATAATCCACATCCGCGCAAGCGTGGAAGGATTGATGCCTTTTGCGCGGGCAAAACGGGAAAGCCGCTCCTTGATACTCTGCTGCAAACGCACCGTCATCACTTGTTCTTTTTCCGATTCAATAAGAGGAAGTTTCATAAGCGGAACTTTCCCTAGAAGTGACGTATCATGCGTATCCCAAAAATCCGCCTCTTCATCAAGAGTTTTAAACGGTGGAATTGGTTTTGGACGATATAATGATTTAGTTTTCATAGGATGATTACAATGTAATACAAAAGAATACGATTGTCAAGTATTATGCTACAACGAAGAACTCTTTGCGTCCACAATCTTTTTATAAAACTCCAGAAGTCTGGCCAGCGCCGTCTCGCGGTCATGCGGAAGACTGATATTTCTACTCTCCTTCCCCATTTTCTCCCGTAATTTTTCATCGCTTGCAATGATATTCATTTTCTCTGCAAGCGTCGCATCATCATCCGTAGCGATGGTAAATCCGTTTTTGCCGTCATGACAAAGTTCCGGAAGTGCGCCTTCTTTGCACGCCAGGACAGGCAGTCCGCATGCAATTGCCTGGAGGGTCACGATTGACTGCACTTCATACGGACTCATAAGCACGAAACAGTCTACTGACTGGTACACGTCCTTCATCTGTTCATGGTTGAGGTATCCAAGCCAGGTGATGCGGTCAAAAACTCCGAGTGTTTTTGCGAGGTTTCGGAAATTCTGCTCTTCTTTCCCCTCTCCTGCGATGATCAGGTGAACTTTTTTGTCAGTTTTTGGAAGCGCACGGATAATCGTATCGGCATGTTTGTCAAAATCCAAACGCCCAAGGAAAAAAAATAAGATTTTATCTTTTGGAAGCTTAAACAAATCCCGTTGTACCAGCCGATTTTTTGACGGCACGAAATCTTTCGTATCCACTCCATTGGAAACTACGATAATGGGCTTGGTGACCCCGCTTTCGCGTAAAAACGCGGCGAATGTTTCAGTTGGGATCATGATCCCGTCGCATTTGTTGTAAAACCAGCGGATATAGCGTTTGATGAGGGTGATAAAAAGAGGAATTTTTGGGAAAAAGAGAATACGGAAAATTTGTTCCGGAGTGAAATGCAGTGCTCCGACGACCGGAATATTCCTCCGCTTGGCAATATACATGGCCGTATATCCGATAGCCCCCGGCTCCTGAATATGGATCAGATCAATATGGTTCAAAACATTTTGCAATGTCCGAAACGGCATCGGGAAAGGCGAAAATGATTTCCCGGTAAAAAACGGATCCGGAAAAGAGGGTGTGTGGGTAATAGTCAGGTTAGCAAGCGCTGTAATTTCTCCCTTCATCACCGGATTTGGAGAAACGACAGTTGTCTGATGGCCGGCTCTGGCCATAAATCGCGCGATATTGTCTGTTGACGTAGAAACTCCCGCAACAAACGGTAAATACGTCTCTGTAGTAATGACAAGGTTCATTGTTCCTATTGTAACAAATAATAAGAAAAAATAACTATACAACATAGTATAGTATTTTTATTTCAAAATGCTATGTTATACTAACATTATGGTCACTCAAGAACTGATTACATTCATCCGTACACAAAAAACACAAGGCATATCAGATGAAAAAATCACAAATGCGCTCATGACACATAATTGGAATGCTATGGATATTTCATCCGCATTCAATCAAATACAACCTACATCTTCACCTCAAGATACTGCTACCAATGAATATCTTAAAGCATCAGTAACCCGACGTTTTCTTGGATTGATCCTTGATATCATCATCATAAGTATACTCAATAGTGTAATTATTTTTGTTGCTTCTCGCTTCACGTCGTCAACATATTCCACCTATATCTCTATCATCAGCTATATTATCAGTGTTTCCTATCTTGTATTCTTTACTATCACATTCGGAGCGACAATAGGAAAATTACTGACACAGATACGAGTGGTTTCAATTGGATATGAAAAACCAACACTCTCACAAATAATCATCAGAGAAAGCATAGGAAAATTACTTTCCACTATTCCACTCGGACTAGGATTTCTATGGGCAATTCGAAGCCCCAACAAACAAACATGGCATGATGCACTCGCAAAAACATATGTCATCAGACTTTCAAAAGGAAAGCCTGTTCCACAATCACAAGCAGCATATTTTAACGATGTACATCTCGTCTGGATTATTATCATCTTACTATGTAGTCCAATGATTATAGGGATTATCTCTGGAATTACTTCATCGCAAACACCATAATACTCCCTCGGATTACAATAATTTTGACAAGGCAGGTAGGCTTCTCCCTGAAGCTGAAGTAACAACTGTGGTAAACCCTAGGCGTTTTGCCTCTTTGATACGCCTCTCTTCATACCCGACTCCCCGGATTTCTCCAAGAAGTCCGACTTCTCCAAACGCTGCAGTTTTCGGATCTAGGGCTTTATTTTTAAATGAAGAAAGGATCGCCATACATACCGCTAAATCAGCAGCAGGCTCGGCAATTTTCAATCCTCCGGAAACGTTGACAAAAATGTCATACGTGCCCAAAGGGATACCGAGTCTTTTTTGTAACACAGCAGTCAAAAGTTGCAAACGGTTATAGTCCACACCATTACCAACACGCCGGGGTATCGCGAGTTGACTTGATACCACTAATGCTTGGATTTCGATGAGAAGTGGCCTGCTGCCTTCCATAATAATGGTCACAATCGATCCGGGGACATTTATTACTCTGTCTTTCAAAAATATTTCGCTGGGATTTGCTATCTCAAGTAGCCCATTTTCCCGCATTTCAAAAATTCCCACTTCCTCGACCGCCCCAAACCTGTTTTTGAGAGTCCGGAGAATTCTGGCATCCTGATACCGCTCCCCTTCGAGATATAGGACCGTATCGACCATATGTTCCAAAATTTTTGGCCCTGCAATCTCTCCTTCTTTCGTCACATGACCGATAATGAGGATGGGAACGCCACTGGATTTGGCATATTCGACCAATCGTTCTGCGCAGTAGCGTATCTGACCGACAGAGCCTGCCATACCAGATAGCTCCTCTGAAACCATGGTTTGAATGGAGTCGATGACAACTAATGAATCTAAACTTCTAAGTTTCAAAGCTTCTAAGCTTCTAATCACTCTCTCAACATTATTTTCCGTAAAGATCGAAATGTTTTCCCCATCCACTCCCATACGTTTTGCACGGAGCTTTATCTGCTCAGCTGATTCTTCTCCAGAGACGTATAGACCGCCAATACGCGATATAATATGAAGCAATAATGTTGATTTTCCGATCCCGGGATCTCCTGCCAGAAGCGTGACAGAACCCGGCACTATTCCCCCGCCGACCACTCGGTCAAACTCCACAAAATTACTTTTTAACCGGTTTTTTTCAATATGTTTTACGTCTGAAAGTTTCTGTGGCTTTGATTCTCCGCTGAAGCCTTGACGAAAATGTGCGCTTTCTGCTTTCTGCTTTCTGTCCTCTTTAATAGTTTCCACCATGCTATTCCACTCTCCACACCCTGGACACTTTCCATACCACTGCACTGCCTCATACCCGCATTGCTGACACGTAAATACAGATCGCTGTTTCATATGTAGACGCATTATATCATCACCGGGAAGAACTCTAACGGTAGCCAATTGGCTTTTCTGTGAGGGACATGGACAATCCGATTTTCCGCTTGTCCTGTTGAATATCTTCGATCGTCACAGTGATACTGTCTCCGACTTTCGGTTCTTCTCCCGGCGTCATTTTAGACACATGGATGAGACCGTCGATACCTGGGGAAAGGTTCACAAATATTCCATATGGCGATACACGGGACACTTTTCCTTTCACCTGCGTATTTTTTTCAAACATATCAAGAACATTTTCCCATGGATCAGGAAGAAGTTGCTTGAGAGATAACGTAACTTTTCCTGATTTTTCGTCAATACCGATAATTTTCACTTTCACAGTATCACCCTGCTTCATGTATTCTCCCGGATCTTCTACTTTTTCCCAGGCAATTTCCGAAATATGGACCAACCCTTCAATCTCATGTTTTGCTCCGTCTTTTTCTACAGTAAATTTTGCAAAAGCACCAAACGGCACGATGCCGGTGATTGTTGATTGGGCACTATCTCCGATGGTGATGGTTGAAAGAAGCTCTTTTTGCTTCGTAAGGGCTTCTCCTTCAATAACTGCCCGTTGAGAAAAAATAAGACGGTTCGTCGCTTGATCTACTTCCATCACTTTCACATGCATCCTTCTGCCAACAATCTTGTCCAGCTGTTTGCTCAATCCCCCGTCGAATTGTGACTGCGGTATATATCCCCGAAGCCCGCTGTATTCTACCAACATTCCGCCACGGACCGAGTCCTTAAGAACTACTTCTACGGATTCACCGCTTTTTTGATGATCTGAAAGCTCTATCCAACGTTTTTCAAAAATACTCTGCCGGAGAGAAAGGACCGCCTGTCCCCGATCATTTTCCGCCACGATGACCTGAGCGGTCACGGTATCTCCTGGTTTTAACATTTGAAGCGTTTCCCTGTAAAGTTCGAGTTCACGGTCAATGACCACCCCGTCTGTTTTTCCGCCAATACTTATGAGAATCTCTTTTGGACTGACTCGGGTAATGGTTCCTTCCAGGACATCACCTTTTTTAAATCCTTTTATGATATAGCCCGTCATAGCAAGGAGCTCATCCATAGTTTGGGGACCTTGTTTTGGAGATGTTGATTGAGGAATAATTTTTTCTTCTTTTAACTTTTCACTTTTTACTTTTAACTTGTTTGTAGCCATTCATTATTTCCGCCTTTCTATATTAGGATGAACTTATTATATAGGAAATATGTTTAGGGAACAAGGGTATAGATAGTATTAGAGAGATTTTGGTGGAATCAAAACGGAAATACGGAGAAGATTTGCTATCTGATGAAATGCAAATGCCTGATCTTTCAGATCTAAATCCTCCGGAGATACACTTACCGGCACAGTAAGAGAAACAGGAATTTCTTTATTTACCCGTATGAGCTTACCCGTATCAATGAATAAGCTTTTTTTATCTATAGCGATTGACTGATCTATCGGGACAGAAGCTTTTACCTGTACCTGTTCTTTTACCGGTACGGTCGTCTTCACAGGAATGTTCATCGCTATGGGAATATCCAAATTGACCGGTATATCGGCTTTTATGGGAATCGGAATGCTCACAGTACCAACAAGCGGCACCGTTGCTGATGTGGTAATCGTTTGATTAATGGGAATCGTTTGCCGTATAGAAAGCGTCTGTTTTACCGCAATGGTTTGATCGACAGGGATCTGCATGTCTATGGGGACTGCCACATTGACGGGAATCGTATCTTTCACGCGCACTGATGCCGGCACCAAAGAATAGACATCAATAATATCTTTCAATGGCATCTCAATGTTGACCGGAATATTTTGATTTACCGCTACGTTCAAGTCAATCCTTTTGTCCATGAGCTGCACAAGAGAAACGTCTATCGCATCCGTCATGACCGCCACTCTTCCCCGAACATACAAAAAAACCGTTCCTAAAAGAACGATAACGGCTATCGAAGGGATAAAAACAGTAATCTTTTGCTTTAAAATGTTAGGGATTTGTGATTGAGAAGATATGGGAGCATCCATGAAGTAAGTATTGCGATATTTTTTATGAATGTCAACAAGAAATAATTAACAAACGGAATTTGAGGCATACAAACCGCTCCATTGTTTCCCTGCCTTGAGATATCTTCCCGGACCCTTTAGAGTCAAGTATTGTCTCCGCTAACGCGTTTCACTTCTGAGTTCGGTATGGGACCCGCCTAGACTTGCGTCCGGGCGAGGCTGGTCAGGTGGTGCCACGTCGCTTAAAAAGCAGGAAAACAGTAAAGCGGTTTGTAAAAAAATAAATAAGTAATTACACGTAAGGGATAATCCACACGCTTGCCAAAGGCAAGCAGAAGTTTAGTATGATTAGAAGATTAGAGGCTTAGTATTTTTTTACTACGCTTCTGGTCTTTCTAAACTTCTAAGCTTCTTTGTTACACATTCGCTGGAAACGAACAAAGATCTAGTCCCCCATAGGGGGGCCCTTTGTTCTCCGTATGATGGGTCTATTAGTACGAGTAAGCTAAATACGTTGCCGCATGTACACTTCTCGCCTATCAAACCAGTAATCTACTGGAGACCTCATACTGATTCTTCATCTTGGGGTGGGCTTGGTACTTGAGATGCTTTCAGCACTTATCCCTTCCAGATCTAGCTACCCTGCGGTGCCAGCGCTCAGGCTGACAACAGGCACACCAGGGATCTGTCCCTCTCGGTCCTCTCGTACTAGAGAGAGCTCCCCTCAAGAATCAAAACGCTCACACAGGATAGAGACCGACAATTATGTTAATCCCCCGCCAATCCTTTCATTATTCAAATGAAGGCGGAGGTCTGCATACATTTCTGCTGCAGTCTCATAGTCGCCTATGAGTTCGGACTATATCTTCCCGGATGGTGTCTTGCAAAGCAAGACATGATATCTGGGTCTGACATATAGTCTCTGAGGGTTCTCCGACATCACGTCGGAGCCTTCCCTGCTGATTGACTCCACTGAACAGATTTTCAGTCCGACGTTACGTCGGACTACCGTCAGATACAGAGTTATTCCAGCATTTAGTCAGATTTTTCCATGACTCAATCTTGTGCCATAGATGCTTAAATTTTTTATAACAGTTAATCATATCTCGATGGAGTTCTTATTGAACATCTAAAAGCGGACAGCTCGTTATAATAGTATTTCACTATTAAGGTCTACTGTCTCACGACGTTCTGAACCCAGCTCGCGTACCCTTTTAACCGGCGAACAGCCGGACCCTTGGGAGCTTCTACACCCCCAGGATAGGATGAGCCGACATCGAGGTGCCAAACCGCCTCGTCGATATGGACTCTCGGAAGCGATCAGCCTGTTATCCCCAGAGTAGCTTTTATCCGTTAAGCCCGCTCCCTCCCACGAGGGATGCGAGGATCACTAACACCTACTTTCGTATCTGCTCGACCTGTACGTCTCGCAGTCAAGCCAGCTTATCGCGTTTGCACGACGGGCCCTGGTTTCCATTCAGGGTTAGCTGACCTTTGTACGCCTCCGTTACAATTTAGGAGGCAACCTCCCCAGTTAAACTGCCCACCAGACAGTGTCCTCCTCCTGGATTTTTATGCAGGAGTAAGTCAGATTCATTCATGTTAAAGAGTGGTATTTCATATTTCGTCCCGACGTTTCCGTCGGGGCTCCCACCTATTCTAGACAGTTAAAATAAAATCCTCAGTGCCAAGTTGCAGTAAAGCTTCATGGGGTCTTTTTGTCCATGTGTGAGTAGGCCGCATCTTCACAGCCATTTCAATTTCGCCGGGTAGCAGTTTAAGACAGTCACTATGTCATTCTACCTTTCGTGCGGGTCGGAACTTGCCCGACAAGGAATTTCGCTCATTACATATTTGTTAGCTTCATATCGCTATGAAGATCAGACTATATCTTCCCTGTATCGTGCTTTGCACTGGTACGGGGTTGCGCGTATAGTCGTTGAGGATTTCCCGCAAAGCGGGATCTTTCCTGCTGATTGACTCCACCGAACAAATTATCACCTATAAAGGTATTGTCGGATTCAGAGTTATTCCAGCATATAGCGCAATTTTTCTCATATTCATTTTCCCTTTGCACGATAAACATGAGAGAGGTTTGAATACCTCACTATAGCAGCGTCTTCTACCATAGAACAGTTATAGTTACTGCTGCCGTTCACCGGAGCTTAAAAAGCTAGCTATCTAATTACTTAGGTCACCAACCTTTTTTAACTTACCGGCACTGGGCAGGTGTCAGCCCCTATACGTTGCCTTTCGGCTTCGCAGAGACCTGTGTTTTAGTTAAACAGTTGCATAGTGTCTTTTACTGTGACCCTCCGAATCGGAGGGTAAGGCATCTCCCAAAGGTTACGCCTAGTTTTTGTTGCCGAGTTCCTTAAACTGCTGTCGCCCGCTTGCCTTGGTATACTCTACCAGCGCACCAGTGTCGGTTTGCGGTACGGATATCATGTGCTCCTCAACGAGACTTTTCTCGAATAGAAAACGATCTGTATTGCCCGCATCTTGCGACTTGGACTTCCCTACGTCTTGATTAAACATGAAAACGGATTTACCAATCTCCACTGTCTTAACGCTTAGACCTCGCGGTTGCGAGGCACAGACAAATCCTCCATTGTCACCCCTTTGAGTCTTAATCGACACATCATAGTAACGGAATATAAACCGTTTATACATCGAGCTACCCCTCCGATTCGGAGGGCTCGCCTTAGATCCGACTAACCCGAAGTCGACGAACGTTGCTTCGGAAACCTTGCGCATTCGGCATGGAAGATTCTCACTTCCAAACGCTACTCATACCGGCATTCTCACTTCTGGCCGCTCCAGCCCGGGTTATCCCGTGACCTTCACTGCAGACAGAACGCTCCCCTACCACTCTCCGACGTAACGTCGGAGAATCTCTATCTTCGGTACAATACTTGAGCCTCGTTCATTTTCGGCGCCACGATTTTCATCCAGTGCGCTGTTACGCGTTCTTTAAAAGATGGCTGCTTCTGAGCCAACTTCCTGGGTGTCTTAAAATCACGACTTCCTTAACCACTGAGTATTGTTTAGAGACCTTAGATGAGAGTCTGGGTTGTTTCCCTTTTGACGCACGAGCTTAGCCCCGCACGTCTGACTAATGAGGTAACGACGAAAGTATTCGGAGTTTGATTGATAAGAATTCCTTGCGAAACGCAAATCATTCAGTGCTCTACCCCTTCGCCGCACGACTCACCGCTATACCAAAATATATTTCGGGGAGAACCAGCTATCTCCAGGTTCGATAGGCATATTACCCCTAACCACAAGTCATCTCACAGATTTGCAGCTCTGACGAGTTCGGGCCTCTTCCCGTCCTTCGACGGAATTCACCCTGCTCATGGTTAGCTCACCTGGTTTCGGGTCTACCGTTCAAAACTAAATCGGCCGATTAGGCCTCGCTTTCACTACGCCTCCACATGTTGTCCATGATTAGGCTTGCTTTGCACGGTAACTCACCGGTTCATTCTTCAATAGGCACGACGTTACCCCGACTTACGTCGGAGCTTCGTCTGTTTGTTAGCTGATAATTTCAGGTACTATTTCATTCCCCTTCCGGGGTACTTTTCACCTTTCCCTCACGGTACTAGTTCACTATCGGTGCATGTTTGTATTTAGCCTTGGATCGTGGTGGACCCAGATTCCCACAGGACCTTCGTGTCCCATGGTACTTAGGAACTTCTTAGAGGGAACTATAATTTCAAATACACGGCTTTCACGCTCTTTGGCCGCTTATTCCAAAGCGTTCTTTTATCACAGTTCACATCCCATATCAGAAGCCCTGCAACCCTCTCGCGCGCAGCGCGAAGAAGTTTAGTAAGTTTAGAAGTTGAGAAGTTTAGTATATATTTTTTACTAAGCTTCTGGTCTTACTAATCTTCTAAGCCTCTTTGTGCTACGCACAAAAGTTTAGGCTGTTCCGCTTTCGCTCGCCGCTACTGACGGAATCTCAATTGATTTATTTTCCTCACCCTACTTAGATGTTTCAGTTCAGGTGGTGCCCTACATAACACTATACTCATCTTTCGAAAAATTTTATGTTATATTCCTCCGACGTAATGTCGGAGTGGATTGCTCCATTCGGAAACCGCCGGATCGATGGAGTATGGCTCCTCCCCGACGAATATCGCTACCATATGCGTCCTTCCTCGGCAAACACGCCCTAGGCATCCATTATCAGCTTTAATTCTTACGGAGAACAAAGGAGACGACCTCCGCCAATTGGCAGATGGTACATCTTGCCTTGTTCTTTATGCTAACAGCATTTGTTACCCAACGAATTGTGCTTCATAAGAGGATTACCCCTTACGATGCAACTACTCATTATTTTTCAAAAAACCCGTGTCTCCATGTTTTCCTATAATAATGGAGACACTATTTGCTTCATGTTAAAGAGCCAGTTCGCGCTCTTGTCGCGAGAGTAATTACTAAAAATTTTAGTAACTAATCTCACGTCAAAAACTTTTGTCGCGTCCGATGCGACATTTTTGTCATATATATTAGTGGTGCCACGTCACACGTGGCTACCGCGTTTGATCCCGTCAAACGGGACTAACCAAGTTTGACTTGGCGCGGTGGACCTGACCGGATTCGAACCGGTGACCTCAGCATTGCAAATGCTGCGCTCTACCAGCTAAGCTACAGGCCCGATTTTTCCGTCTTCGTCCAATAAAAAGGTGCAAACTCGCCATCATCCCAGTAGAACGCTTACTTGCTCGCATGGCTTACAGCCGTGCCTCGCAAGGGCGCGTCTACGGGATAGTTCCTCGTATGCTTTTTCTCTATGAATCGAAAAAGCATCGAGTCACTAAAAAACCCCGCTCGTGCGGGGTCAATATACCCATAAAATGAAGCTACCAATGACAACAATCCGAAAGTACGGCTTGGGCAATATGTATATGGTAGTTTCTCATGGATAAAAATTCTTTACTCGTTTCTTCTGGAAACTCCATAACGTAAAAGTTATGGATCCCGACTATGCGTCGGGATTAACAAACGAATAAAAAAGATTGCTCCGCATCAAGAGCAGAAATATATTCTATAGATGTTTGCCTTCAGTGTCAATAGAGCGAAACAATCCAAAAAACTATCGATTAATACATGTTGTCCAAAAGTGATTGGGAGAGGTTGGTATACGCTGTATTTCCAAACGTTCCTCCAATCAACACAGATTGAAATCGCCATGTACTTCCCGCACGTTTCATAGAAAGAACAAACAACTCCGATGCGTTTCCATTGAGATAGACGATCACACCTTTGTCCCCCTGTTGCAGGCTTCCTTTATATATGAACGGTCCTTTATTCGCCACATAGGAAGCCAGTGACGCAAGATGCACGTCTCTGGTCAAAATATTTCCTTCGCTTTCGTTGTATCCCACACCATACCCCTCTACCACCGCTCCTTTTGCCTTACCATCACAAATAGAAATCGCCATCCCATCCGGATCACAGGTCACACTCGTTGTTGTTTGGTATGCGATAACGCCGCTGTAATTTTTGGCAGCCATCGAATTTTTGATGTCAGTCAGGACATTACAAAACGCATTATCAGATACTTCACAGCTTGGTGTTGGCCCGCCTAGACTCGCGTTAGTCGAGGCTGGCGTCACTGTTATCGTTGCTGATGGGAGTGCATTGGGATTCATAGGAATGAGCGTAATGGTTTTTATGATCGCATCAAACGTGTCATACCACAGTTGTCCTGCTCCCTTCCCCTTCCCTTCAGAAAGAGTGGGCATAAACGTCCCCCTAATGTCCCGGTTCCACATCGTCATCTCTCCGCAGTTAGTCGAATCAACCTTAAAAAATTCCGGCATGTCTTTTTCTATTTGTACCTCGTCTCCGTTCAGACTAATCCTGACCTGAAAATCATTCGGATAAAATATCAACGCCCGAGAAAAAATAACACTGCAGATTTCAAATCGCGACAGGACGCTGGTCATCCGTCCGTTATACATGCCACCGATCCGGACAAGTGCGTCTGATGCAGCAAAATCACCAATGGTTTGTGCTTTTCCATTTAGAAGTGCATCGCGGTCTAATATAGCGGTTTTTCTGTCCTGACCAAGAGGCATGGATTCAGGAAGCGCATCGATTTTTTCTACGTCTATCCCCAATACGAGATTGGGTACACCTTTGGCGTACTCATTGAGAGTGATTGTTGACGGATATTTGAGAGTAAATCCTGCACGCTCATCTTTATATGTCTTCCAATCAGCGCCAGCGACAATCCGGGCCTGAGATACTGAAACGCTGGGAGCAGGAGTTTCTATTCTCCCAACTAGTGAAGGTTTTGCCGTAAACCACCCATTTTGAAATCCGATATAAATTCCCATACCAACGACCAGAGATATGAGAAACAAAACAAGAAAAATAATCCATATGGGAACAGCTTGCTTTGGTACAACACTGGTTGTAACGGGCTCAACAGGAGTATTTTTTTCCACCATATTCCTATCTTAACATAAATATTTTATCTTTTTTGAATCTTCAATATTCTCTCCAGCGCCACCACGAACGCAGCAGTACGAAGGTCTGTTTTCAATTTTTTTGAAATTGTGTAGATCACATCCACTGCAGCTTCCATTTTCTTTTTCAATTTTTTATTCACATCCTCTTTACTCCAGTGTTCCCCCTTCCTATTCTGCTCCCACTCAAATGCAGACACCGTAACACCTCCGGAATTACTGAGAATATCAGGAATGACGGTGATACCGCGCTTGAAAAGTATTTCATCTGCCTCAGGCGTCGTGGGACCGTTTGCCATTTCCAAAATAATTTTTGCTTTTATCTTCTTCGCATTTTCTTTCGTAATGACGTTTTCAAGAGCTGATGGTATGATGATATCCACCGGTAATTCCAATAATTCTTCGTTAGTAATCTTTTTTCCGGATTTTACGCTGCACACTGATCCACTGCAATAGCATCCGGCTAAAATCCCTGTTTTCTTCTTACAATCAAGGGTGAGTTCCGGATTCATTCCGTCGGACACATACACTCCGCCTTTGCTATCCGATACAGCTACGACTTGAAACCCTTGTTCGTGAAGAAATTTTGCAATGTTATACCCCACATTTCCAAACCCCATTATTGCGACCGTCATCTTTTCTGCTTTCTGCTTTCTGTTTTCTGTTTTCTGTTTTGCAAGCAGTGCCTGCAAAACATACAATCCTCCCAGTCCGGTCGCCTCTTCTCTCCCCTCACTGCCCCCATCTTTTATGAGCTTCCCTGTAAACGTCGAAGACAAAAATATTTTTTGCTTATTGTTTATTGTTTTCTGTCCCACGCTCATTGTCATTTGTCTTTTTATAAACTCATCCACCATCCACCCCATGATAACTCCATTCGTATTCACATCCGGTGCCGGCACGTCTTTATCTGGCCCTATGCAATCAGCAATTGCCCTGACATACCCACGGGACAAACGCTCCAGTTCACCCTCAGAAAGTATCTTTGGGTCCACGATAATTCCGCCTTTCCCGCCTCCAAGCGGAAGATCAGCGACCGCGCATTTCATCGCCATCCAAAATGAAAGTGCTTTCACCTCATCCAGAGATACGTGTGGATGAAAACGGATTCCACCTTTGTATGGACCAAGGAAATTATTGTACTGCACTCTGTAGCCTTGAAATATCCGGGTGCCCCCATTATCCATCTCCACAGGGATTGTAATGTTAATGATCCTCTGTGGCTGCTCAAGGAGTAATATTTTTTTTTGAATTTCTGCTTTCTGTTCTCTGTTATCTGTTATCTTATTCTCAGCTTTCTGCAGTTGTTGTAAAGCATTTTCAAACGGATTATTTGTTGGTTTCATAAGACACTTACTCTATGAGTTTTGGGGCAGAGATGCAAGAGTGATGTTATCTATAGGCCTATCCTATTGTATTTGCATTATGTGTTCAATATTTATCAAATTATTAGTAGAATAGATCTATTTTCACTTGCTCTTTTGGCACTTTTATATCCGATAGCCTCTGTTCCATCTCCACAATCATTGCACTATTCCCGCAAAGGTAAAATTCGCAATTTTGAAGATTTTTCTCTCTTTCGAGGACATGTTCCGTCACATGTCCCACCAACCCATCCCAGTTTTCACCCGGTTTAGATAAACACATAAAATACTGGGACCCTGTGAGTTGCCCTACAAGGCTTTTCATTTCCATATCCCAGTACATATCATCCTCATATCTGAGACCCCAATAAAGAGAATAATTTGAAATTTCCTTTCCGCCTAAAATCATAGAACGAAAAGGAGCTATCCCCGTCCCTGTGGCAACAAATATTTTTTTCAGCGAATTTTCGGAAAGTGTAAAATTCCCCAGAGGTGATAGATACTCTACCCTGTCCCCGACATCTTTGGAAAGAAAATATTTCGACCCGGGTCCCATAGGAGATACGTCTACTACGAGCTCAAACATTTTTGGATCAGGTGCACTGGCAAACGTATACTGCCGCCGCGTTTTCTCATCTATGATGAATGTCCCGTACTGTCCGGGTTGAAAATTATATATCGCAGGATTTTCGTTTTGTATGAAAAAATGAAATACAGTTTTAGTCAATTGTAGTTTTTTGGTAATAATACCGGTGTATTGCTGAGGTTTAATCGCTTCCATGCTCTTCATTATACTATGAAACAAGAGTAAATCCAGCGCGTTTGAAATGCTCATCAAACGTCGCAATATGAGTGATCCCCAACCGCTTCATAACTACAAAACTCACACAATCGGTGTAGGACAACTTACTCCAATCCTTTTCAAACCATTGCCATGCTCCCGCGTCATCATCAACAGTTACTCGAATGAGTTTTATCGAGGATGCGTACTCCGTCAGGACCGATCTAAAGTCTAACGCGAGCTCCAAACCACACCTGTTACGGATAAGCGTCAGTATTTCGTCAATTATATAATTTGTTGTCACGAGTGGGGTAGATTGTTGCAGAAAAAACTTCCAAATTTTGATGGCTTGCATATAAAAGTCATCATCAGCATCTAGAAGTGCTTTAAAAAAACTCGAGTCGATAAATACACTTTTTTGCCTCATATACCATAAATCACTTCATCTTCTTCAGAAAGGCCGAGTGGCTTTTTTTTCGTTTTTGATACTGATAATGCAAGCGCAAGCATCGCTTCATAAAATGACTGGTGTTTGACTCGTCTCGTTCGTTTTGTATCACGCATCATCCGTTGTGTTGCGGAGCCAACAACGACTGAATGAATGTATTGATTAACACTTATCCCAAGTTCCGCTGCCATCGCTTTAACCTGAAGGTAGTCTTCCTGCGGCATCCGGACATTCGTAACCACCATTGAAATGTTCATATAGTATGAATCATACTATGGTATGAATGGTATGTCAAGTGTTATATTTTCCCCCTTGAACTCTCTCTATCTCTGAGAGAAAATACTCATATATGGCAGAAACAACGTCCGATATAAACAATAAGACGGGTGAACAATTAAAATCAGAAACCGCTCGTCAACAACTTGAATGGGCAAAAGCAAAAAACGAAGCAAGACAAAAGCTCAAAGATACTATAGGTGATGATGAAACGTATGAATCAATAGTGAATTCTGCCGACCAATTTCAAACTGCGTTTTTAACTCAAGCAGCCGAACTCAAACGAAGAGGTGGAGACCCAAAAGATTTTGCAGAACTAATAAGAGCAGCAAGTAATGGATATTTTGGTCACTTAACTTCAGAAAATCTGAAACCGGAAGTAGCTCACACTGCATTGGGAGGGTTTTTAGCTGCAGTTTCCCTAAAAAGAGAACAAAGTTCCCCATCGGGTATTACGTCGCTTGAGGATCGAGCGAAAGGCATGGTTACATTGCTCACTCAGAAATTCAACATCAAGCCAGACGGAAAATAATATTTTGACTCTCGCTACTCTGCTAAATACTTTTCTACATCTAGTCCTGCCATTGCACCCATGCTCGCCGCGACAATTCCCTGTCGGTAGCGGCTATCCACACAGTCTCCGGCTGCAAAAATTCCATCAACAGAGGTAAGCGAGTGCGCTTCTGTAGCAGACCGCATCCCCCGGATCTGGATATACCCCTTTTCATCCATGGTGATTACGTCTTTGAGAAATGCTGTTGCCGGCGTATGGCCAATTGCCACAAACACCCCATCAAACGCAACGTCTTCTGTTTTTCCAGTCTTCCTGTCTTTCAGTCTTACTGTCTTAACCGTCTGATCACCGATAAACTCCACTACCTCTTTATTCAAAAGAAAACTGATTTTTGGATTCTTTTTTGCTCTCTCCACCATGATAGGGCTTGCCCGAAATTCTTCCCGACGATGAATGATCGTCACATGATCTGCAAATTTTGAAAGAAATGTCGCCTCTTCCATTGCCGTATCTCCGCCACCGAGAACCGCGATATTTTTTCCACGAAAGAAAAATCCGTCGCAGGTAGCACAGTAGCTAATTCCTTTTCCGCGAAATTGTTCCTCACTGGGAATCCCGAGTGGCTTTGCAGACGCTCCTGTTGCAATAATTACCGACTTGGTGTCATACGATTCTTCATCTGTTTCAACAATAAATGTCTTATCGTCTTTTTGTCTTACTGTCTTAACAGTCTCAACCTTCACTTCCGCTCCAAATTTCTCTGCTTGCGCTCTCATTTTTTGGAGGAGTTCCGGCCCTTGTATCCCATCCGGAAATCCAGGAAAATTTTCTATCTCTGTAGTGGTTGTTAATTGTCCGCCCGGTTGAGTCCCAGTAAGAACAAGTGTTTTCAAAAACGCCCGTGAAGTATAAATCGCAGCTGTATAACCAGCAGGCCCAGAACCGATGATAATAACGTCGTACATGTATTGAGAGGAACAAAAATCAATAAACAGTAAACACTGCGCTTTCTGCTTTCTGTTTTTTGCTTATTGTCCTTTTTATATTAGCTCAACAGTTTATTCATCTCCCCCACCAACGTTTCTTTGCTCTGTACTCCTGTAAATTGTTTGACAACAGTGCCGCCTTTAAAAATCATAAGCGTCGGAATAGACATCACATTATATTTACCCGCAGACTGAGGGTTTTCATCCACATTCACCTTTCCAACAATTACTTTTCCTTCCATAAGTTTGGCAACTTCCTCAAGGATCGGCCCCTGCATCTGGCACGGTCCGCACCAAACAGCCCAAAAATCCACCAACACCAGCTTGTCTGCCTTGAGAACCTCACTATCAAAATTTTTGTCGGTTATCACAATATCCATATACCTCCTTAATACCGATAAACCCGCCGCTCAAGCGCTCTTTAAGTCGTCTCACGTTACGTCGGAGTGAAAAGACTTAAAGGAAGCTTAGGCGGGCTAATCAATATTCATTATACCTTTATTTCCGCTCAACGAGCATACCATTGGTTTTTGCTGAAAACAACATTGCAAACTATATCAACTCCACGTATACTAAAGTTCAAAGTTCTTAAAGTTATAAAGTTTGTAAAGTACAAACATATAACTTTATAACTCAACAACTTTATAAACTTTCAACTGATATGCGTATTTTCTTTTCAGGACCGTTGACCAACCTCAAAAATCCGGAGGCCACGAAAGCATTTTACGAAAAACTGGATAGTGTTTCTCATACACTTGGATTTGATTCATTTTGGGCCTACAAAAGCGGTACGGACCCCATCAAAAATCCGGAAGTGACGTCACAAGAAGTCTATGCCCGCGATATCAAAGCCCTTGATGAAAGCGATATCATGATTTCCTATATGGGTGAGCCGTCTACCGGCACCGGTATCGAGATAGAACATGCAAATGAGATGGGCAAACCCGTTATTATTCTCTATGAAAAAGGCACACAGGTTTCACGCATGACACGTGGATGTCCTGCGGTCAAAAAAGAAATTGTGTATGAAACAGAAAATGATGCAGTCAAACAGCTAGAAGCACACCTTCAATCAATAACGAAATAACTTTTTTTTACTTCTTCCGTTCCCAGAGTGGTACGATGACGCCGCCTTTCCCGATACCGCGTTGGATTCGCAATGCTCCTTCCGGATACACCGCCACATCATGCTCCCGTAAAAATTTTTTTGTTTGATCAGAAAATATTCCACGGGTCAATGTATGGAGAGGAATAATAGTTTTGACGTTTCCCACGCGTGCCCAACTTACTATAGCATCAAGCGTTTCTTCTTTCGTCATATGTCCTGAAGCATGAACGCCAATAGGATTTTCAGGCACCCGAATAGTATTTCCCGATAAATCAATGTCTGTGATATATTGAAGCTTTTGTTGACGGCACCAATGATAATTGGAAAGTGTTAATTTTTTTTCCTGATCACCATATGGCCAATAAGTGCTCCGTATCACGGTACCGACCGTTCCTCTGGGGAGAGTACCAAATGTGGTATAGAGTGATTTGTATGGATCAACGACGATACTAAATTGTTTCGGATCAAGCATGATGTCGTTCCCGTCAACTGACCCGTATGTTTTCATGAGTTGCTTTTCCCAGGGGTCATACGTCATTTTCTGTTGTTTAAAAATAGTGACATCCTTTCCGAGCATAGGCACAGCGACACGGAGCTCTCTTGGAAGAGATTCATTAAATATTGCAAGTTCATGAAGAATCTTTGCTGTTCCCAGAGGCACACATACTGTCCGATTTCCCGAAGTAGTGACAACATGCCCAAGACGCTCAAGATTTTTCCCATCAAGTTGGATGATAACTATTCCACCTCGCGCATCTTCATCTGCCCTATATGCGGCAAATTTTTCCGACACACGCTCCTCAGTGATACCGCGTGAAGGCTTTTCATTTTCAAAATTTGTTCCTTCTATGGCTATCGCGTCGCATCTGGAAAATTCCTGAATAGCTTTATCTGTCATCGGCCCTTTTCGCCAATCTCCGGTATAGCCAAACGACACCAATTCACCGCCATCAGTATCCATCACGTCTACGATAAATCCTGTCGCTCCGATGATACTATGATTTTCATACAGTGCCGTTGCCTTCATGTCAGGAGAAAGAAATACTGTTTGCCTGTCTCCAAATAGATAAAGAGGGCGTTCTTCTGTTGCATACGCATTTCCCCTTTTCTCTCCTTCCCGAAGTTTTCGTATGATCGCTTCCTGTCCGGTGAAATGCCAACCTGATCGATACATAGCCCGAAGAAATGCTGCGCTTGCCGGTGTCATTCCTGCAGGGACATCATAACGAATGGTCGACATTCCCCCGCTATGATCCACATGCGCATGAGAAAGAAGAATTGCCGTAAAAAGCGTTTTATCCTGATAATATTCCTTCTCATATTTTTGCAATCCCTCATGGAGTCTGTCAAAATCAGAAAACCTCGGGACCTGCTCTTTGATAAAATCTGTAAGTCCGGCCCATCCTAACCGGTGATAGAGTTCGCTTGCAATAAAAGAATACCCGATAGATGCATTTTGAAGTGAAGCAGCGTCAAGTGATTGCTCGAGAAGATCTGTCCGGTATAAACGCCGTATTGGCGGCAACAATTTTGCTTCAAGATATGGACTAATTCCTTTTGCATACGACGCGCGGTTGGGAAAAGAAGATACTACCGGCTCATCCTGATATGACCAACCGAAATCCAAAAGTACTGCCCGCGTAAGTTGTCCCGGATACGAAGCGCGGAGCATGAGTTTATTTCCTCCGATCTGCTGCCTATTTTCAATAATAAATAATCCTACACTTTGAATTTTTTCGTTTGGTGAAAATCCATAATCCACACGTTTTTTTGGGGTCATTGCAGAGACACTTTCTCTTTGATCTTTTTCTGAAATCAAAGCGCCTTCCGTTTGCCACCGCGCAATAAGCGCACGATCCACGCTCATTACCTGCACGCTCGGATCAGACAACCAATGTCGTGTAAGCGCATTGATCCTTCGTACATGGCTTTTCCGTTCATGAAGATCAACATCATCCTCTATACAGGCAAGTCCTACAACATTGTTGTATGGTGTATATTCATTCCCTTTTCCACATCCTAATAGGGATATCGGCGCAGGAACCTTTCTTCCGTTTGCATCTTTTTTTACAAATAATATATCAAGACCGGGTACCATGACTCCTTGCGTTTGAAATCGTAATCCTTCTTGTGAAAGCACCCCGTTTCTGTGACCTTCCGTATCGTAAAAAAGAGCCTTAATCACATCTTTTGGCGATACAGCCGTAGAACGAAATGCAGTGAGCTCGCTCAAAAAACCCATTTGTTCCCACGCGGCCATTTGCCCGTCAAGCCCTACGCCTATAAAGAAAGACGGAGACTCTTCTGAAGTCCGAAATGCCGGCACCAAAGACCGTCGGATATATTCTGCAGTTTTATATACCTGCTCTTTTATTGCGTCACGAAGCGCTTTTTCATCATGTTCAAATTCTTTATGCGTATCAAGAATTTCCTTTGTTGTCACACTGATATCCGGTATATATATTCCTGCGCACAATGCTTCGGACAATACACGCTCTTCAAATATCCCCCGCTTCGTTTCTCCGATCCGGACATTTTTCAAATTTACGAGCCGCACAGACGAACGATCATCGCTATCTTCCCCTGCCTCTACAAAGAGGTGTGATAATTTTCGTTTGGAAACAGTGGTGATACCGAGCTCTGTCATTTCTTCTATTGTTTCCGGTTTCCGGAATATTTGGTCAAGCCGGTCATTAAGAATAGAAAAGGGGAACTTTTCCAGATTACCATTTCCATTTGGTTTTAATCGCTCAGATGTACTCATATCAAAATAAAATAGTTATTTGAAGAGCAGGAAGCAGAAAACTATGTGGAGATAACTATACTACGGCATACCCCAACCGCACAATAGTCGCTTTTAAGGATTTACGGAAATGCATACTCCTGATATACTTGCATGTATATGAAAAAACAAAAAATTCCTGTTGAAGTAAAAAAAGAGCCGGAGCAGCCAGTATCACCGGAGCCGCCAACCAAACCAGTACTTACTTCTCTTTTTAAACGGCCGCCCATGAAAAGCTCATTTTCCCAAGGGTCCAAAATCCGCCAGGATGGTAAAAATCAATTTTTTGCCCGCACCAGACGGGGAAGTATTTAATGTATGGACAATAAACAGAGAACAATAAACCGTGTCATCTTTGTCTTGTCCGTTGCCGGCATCATCATGGCCGTCTATGTCCTTCAAAGCTTTCTTCGACAGACCGGAATTTTGTGTTTGAATGGAAGCGGATGTGAATTGGTTAGGAAAAGCCCGGTTGCCTATCCCTTTGGCATCTCGGTCCCTGCATTTGGACTGGTTGGCTATACCGGCCTCGCCATACTTTCTTTCCTCCGAACTCTCTCTCTCTCTCCACCTTCTCAATCTCTAAGCCTCCAAACCTCTAAGCTTCTCACTGCTATGCTTTGTATTGCCATCTTCGGCATCTGTTTTGTCTCATGGTTTACCATCATGGAACTCTTTGTCATCAAAGGTACCTGCACCTGGTGCGCAATATCAGCAGTCAACATGTTTATTGTTTTTGGGTTAGTAGTAAAAAGTTTAATTCTTTCAAAAAAAATTCCCACCAAAACATGAAGCTTACTTCAGAATCTAAATTTTTTATCGGTATCATCGGACTCACAATTCTTATTATTGTAGGCGCAGTGATACTCCTATCCCAACCCGCAAAACCCATAGCAAAAGAGTTGCTGATCCCTGCTTCCACTCCCATACGGGGTAATAAAGAGGCCAAAACATGGCTTGTAGAATTTTCCGATTTTGAATGTCCGGCATGCAAATTATTTTCCAAAACCATTGAAACATTGATTTCAGATCATAAAGAAACACTATTGTTTGCCCACCGTCATTTTCCCCTTGCCCAACACCCATTTGCCATAAACGCAGCCCTTGCTGTTGAATCAGCAGGTCGACAGGACAAATTTTGGGAGATGTGGAAACTCCTGTATGATGAACCAAGATTATCAGACAGTACGATCAGCGCTATGGTCAAAATACTCCAACTTGACGAACAGAAATTCGCATCAGATTCAGCAGACCCTGCACTTCTGTCATTTATTGAAAAAGACCGTCAATTCGGAGAATCTCTAAATGTTACTGCTACTCCCACTTTTTACCTGAATGGTGTTAAACTGGATGTAGGAACACCGGAAGACTTAAAAATAAAAGTAGAAGAAAGTATTACTAATAATAAATAAGTGAGGGGGGACAAAATTTTCGCAGATCGCTTCTCGAGCTTAATAAGTGTAATTGAATAGCTATCACAACTATTGCGAGCAGCGGATCAAGAAAATTTTGTTACCCGTCACAAAATTTAATCATATGTTCAATCTCACAGGAAAAGTTGCACTTGTAACCGGTGCTTCCTCTGGTATCGGACGGGCTTCCGCCATAGCTCTGGCAAGCCAAGGAGCCTCTGTGACAATCGCCGCACGTCGGATTGAAAAGCTTGAGGAGCTGAAAAAAGAAATTGAGACAAAAGGCAGAAAAGCACTCGTTGTTCAAATGGATGTGTTAAAAAAAGAAGACATCATGGCAGGCGTTGCAAAAACTGTGGCGACGTTTGGACGGCTTGATATACTTTTGAATAATGCGGGTGTTGGTGCACTCTCCCCTGCTGTGGACATGACGGATGAGGTGTGGGATACCGTTCTCAATACCAATCTCCGTGCTTATTTTATCGTTGCCAGGGAAGCAGCCAAAGAAATGGTGAAGAATAATCCGCCGGCTGGCGGAGGAAGAATTATCAATATTGCTTCCATTCTTTCCGGCGGCGTTGGTACGGGTATGGCAGGAGCAGTCAATTACTGCGCCAGCAAAGGTGGCGTGGTAGCGATGACCGAAGCTTTAGCAGATGAATTTGCAGGAATGGGAATCACGGTCAACGCCATTGGCCCGGGATTTATTGATACGGAAATGACCAAACAAGTGCAAGATATGCCGGATTTTTATAAAAGTCTTTTAGCCCGCATCCCCATGAAACGCTTCGGCAAACCAGAAGAAATCGCAGCCACTGTCGTTTATCTAGCTAGCGATGAAGCCAGCTATACGACAGGTGCAACCCTGTATGTAGACGGTGGATGGACTGCGAGCTAAAAGGGTCCAAAAAAATTTGGAAGATCATTCCGTAGATGGCAAAGGGACGTAGTATTTTCATCTGAAGAGTCAGCAATATATGCATCTTGTGCAGCCCGATATAAAGATATTGCCTTCACCGTTTTATCTGTCTCTTCAATCCCTTTTTTTCCGCTTGAGGGTTTATTGTAAATAAACTTAACTGAAAAACCACTTCTTTGCGAGTAAAAACCTTGCACTGCATTTATGATAGTAATATCTCCAACTGTTTCCTTCATATTAAAAACACATTCCAATAGTCCTTTAACAATTAATTTATTTACAAAAATACGGCAACAGTCATATTCCAGAAGAGGTGGATGAGGATGGGAGCTACTAAGGACTTCGTTTTGTGATAGAGAAGTGAATTTGTAATCCCCAGGACAAACGTGGTGAGAAAAAATAAAATAAGCGTACTCCCTTGAAAGCGAAGTGACGTAAGTAAAATGGGTATATGAAAGGCAACAAACAGAAGGGTGGAAATAAGGGAAGCATGAATAAGGTTCTTTGATGCCTCGTACAATCGGGAGAAGAAAAATCCACGGGACAGAAGCTCTTCTGAACAAGAAGTAGCTAATGATAATAAAAACATCATGGGTATACCAAGGGTAAGGATGGAAGGGGCCGGAGTAAGCGTCAATGACCCGTATTTAAATATGTTAGCAAGGATTGCTTCTCCAGCAAAGAGAAGGCCAAATCCACATCCAATCAAGATGCTTTTCATTAAATTATCGTATGTTATACCTATTGTTTTCAATTCCCGCTTCTCAATTTTGAGGACAAACCAAAGAACCGGAACTATAAAAATAAGTGGTTTCACCAAAAACTCATCAATCGGTTCGGGAAATCGAAAAAAATAGCGATACAGACTCCACGCAAGAAGCTGCCATGCCCAAAACTGAAACACCCATTCCGTTGAACTTCTCAATACTGCTATCTGTTTCTGGTGGACTACTTTTCTCTTCATAAGTTTATAGTACCACAGTACGAATACTACAAATACTACAAATAAATGTTTCGATGATTAAATCATTCGATTATTCAATCATTTTAATTATTTGATCATTCATTTGTAGTATTTATGGCATTTATCGGATTTATCGGATTATTGTATTACCCTTACTGCTTCTTCCATTGCATGGATCAATAACTGTATTGACTGTTCTGCTTCATCCCTGGTAAGGACTCGATAATTATGGGGAAAATAGTGAAACACAAGGTTTCTTCCCTGCTTCCATGCACCCCATAGGAGATCTGGAAGTTCTCTGCCAAATCGATTTTCCAGCTGTCCATATGCGCTTCGATTTCCAAGCCTTCTTACCAGATTGACACTCAATACTTTTCCGATACGGAAATGGTCACTTCGATAATCATGTTGAGAGATGATACTCAGTTTTAATAAAAAATCTTTCAAAAATCCTTCGTAGAGCTTGGCAAACGGAAATACGATATATGAATAATCCGTTGGCTCTTTACTTTGATGTTGTTTGGAATCGGTAAGAAGAAACGTCCCATCTTCATAGAGCATTTTCTCCTGGGGAGAAAAAAACGACCAAAGCGGTGAATTGGTATCGATCATATTCGCACAAAAATTAGCGCCTCTACAACCAACAGTAATGCGGTTCCCATCACAATCCACTGTTGTACTCGTACTGTAGGGGCATCTTTCACTAAGGCGTACCATGAATTAAGATTTTTGAATTCCTGCCATTCTTCAGCCTGAAGAAGAAAAAGAGTAAAATAGAGGGATAATACGAGTCCAATTGCAAACATATTCCCCGATGACGTCACGACAAAAAAAGAAACAATCCCAAAAAAAATGACAAATACGATTGATCGAAATGGTGATGGATGTATATCAAATATCAAATCAGCAAAATCCATAAAATACACACCCACTAATCCTCCTAAAAGGTAATACACTGTCGTGATGTCCGGCATAAGTCGCCACCGCAACACACCCAAAATAAGAATATAAGAGAAAATGAGAAGCACGACCCAACGAGGTTTTGCTTTCAAAATAGCCTTAATCTTATCCATAAAACATTTCTCAAATTTCAATTCTTTTTAGTTTTTGAGTTTTAAATTTTGAGATACTATCAGTATATCACCTCAAACACAAATAAATCTTTGTCAATCGGTTTTTCTGTAACCTCAACATTCTCCACCCATGCCACCTCCGGCCCTTTTTTACAACGCTCAACGATTTGTTTTACCTGTTCTTCTTCTCCTTGAACTACCGCCTCCACTATGTCTTCTTCACAATTTTTCACCCATCCCACGATATGTAATTTTTCCGCTTCCCGCACTATCCATGACCGATACCCAACCCCTTGAACGTCGCCGTGGATGAGTAAATGGTATGCTTTCATATATTTTGCTTCCGGAGTTCTTTCATTTTCCACATAAACAATCTCCCTTTGCTTCTGGCATTTGCGTCTTTCGTAAATGTCAGAGCTTTTTCCAGTATTGCCCGCGGTACGGTCTTTGCCAGACGGATATAGAGAGACTTGTGTCTATAATCACCAAGAGTTTCAGCTAGGTATATCCCATACTTCTGGAATTCCCGGGATATATATTTATCTTCAACCGGATTAAAAAGCGTGAGTATGTCGCCGATTTTCTGCATAAACAATTATTTTTTGTCTCATGCTCATTGTCCTATGTCCCACAAGCATTAATTAAACCTCCCCATCGCCTTATCTACGCCTTCCGTTAACGCAATTTGTACTGCCTCCGATCCATTTTTAATCAGATGTTTCAGAGACCCTGCCTCGCTTTGAGTAAAACGCGAAAGAACAAAATCTACGATTGACTGATGATATGAACGTTTTTCAATATACACCCGCTTTTCTTTATGTCCTTGTTCCTCCGGATCAAATCCCTTTGATAGTTTACCAAACAATTTCCCTCTCCCTATCCCCATTCGAAACCGGACAAACGCATCACTTTTCAGCTCATGAATGATAGAATCCACTCCATTGTGTCCAGCGCTTCCTCCACCGGTCCTGATACGGATTTTCCCCAGAGGTAAATCGATATCATCGTGGATGACCCAAACATCATGAGTGGTGAGTTTATAGAAATGAACCATAGATGACACAGCTAAGCCGGAATTATTCATAAAAATGATAGGCTTTATCAAAAACACATCTCCAACTTTTGCTACTACAGATTTAAATTTATCCTTTTCTTCCCACATCACAATATCTTTTCCTAATTCCTTGGCTAATTTCTCAACAACCATAAATCCGATATTATGTCGTGTATCTTTATACTCTCCTCCCGGATTTCCAAGTCCAATAATAAGTTGCATAATTTATCCCCTTTCATTTTCATTATACGAAAGGTGTCATTCCTGCGAAAGCAGGAATCTTAAAATCCCACATCAAACTTACTTGCCCTCCTGACGGCTGGTAAATCGGCAGGTGACAGGATGACAAACCAATAAAACCCAGCCCACCGAACCGGAGAGCTGGGCAATATACATCGGCCGATGTATATTTACTTCATCTTTGCCAATTGTTGCTCTGCTATATCTCCAACATACGGAACCTTGTATGTTTCTCCCTGAAATGCTTTCCACATAAGGACTATCCACAATACAAACGATCCCAAAGAGATAAGGAGCCCGGCAATCCATCCTAATATCGGAACAAATCCAAGTGCAATATTTGCGATAAATACGCCTCCAAACAAAATTGTCGACTGCATCGCATGAAACCGCACAAATTTGCTCTCTTTTTCTACCAAAAGGAATATAATTCCGGTAATAAATCCCAATAAATACGATGCCGCACCCATCAAATTTTCATTTCCTGCTGCTGCTTTTGTTGTTGCCATAATTTTTCACCACCTCTCTTAAAAACTGTTTACGAGTTTTTACGAATAACTACAGTTTCTTAGACCCTCCATAGCATTATGCGAAGGAGGGCTAATCCATATATTAAGCCTATCATTCTTCCATTTTTCCAGTCAATAAGGAAAACCACTAAAACATCCCAATTTGTTCCTTAGATTTATCTACAAGCGACTTTTCTTTTTCACTTTTCCAAATTTTTACCACGCCAAATACCCCATCATACCCGGGGTCAATGACAATATCTCCACTTCTTACTTTCCGTACGCCATCAGCAATTTCTACAGTTGAAATTTTGGTAATTTCTTTCAAATCAGCAGTAAGAAGTACGATAAATTCTCCGTTAAAATGGGAAACAAGTGTCTCATAGTGCGCTTGTGTTTTTTTACTGGCTACCGGACTTCCTATAGCCTCTGCGATAATTTCTTGAAGTGGCACGAGCATAAGAAACGGCGGCCGGTTACCATCTTTTCCGGAAATAAAAGATAGTCCTGTTTTATCTTCCTGCTCGCCTCGCTGAGTCGAAGCGGGTCTTACTGTCTTATTGTCTTCATCTCTCTTTGCAATCTCCTCCACTCTCTGCATCACCCCCTGCGTGAGCGGTTTTCCGCACACAGAACATGTGGTTCCTTTTGTGACAATTTCCTCAGGGGTCAATCTGACATTACAATCCCTGTGCCCGGTATAGTGATATTTTCCTTCCTCGGGATAGAATTCAATGGTATAGGCAATATGTGGTCCGGAAAACTCGGAAATTTCAGAAAACTCTGAAAACTCAGTGTGTCGGAGATTCGGAGTATCAGAAGACCGGACATTCAGAGTTCTGACTTTCTGATTATCTGATGTTTCTGATTCTCTGGTTTTCCGAGTCTTCTGAGTCTTCTGATTATCCTGAGTATTCTGAGTATTTTTCAGTGCCTCCTCTATGTTTTTATAGGTAACCCCCGGTAAATCAAACACCGTCACTTCTCTCCCAAGCTTCGGACCCGAGTGTGCATCTGAAAAACTGACAATAGCACGGCTGTCGAGATCTTTGATTCGCCAATTCATATCCGGAGAGCTCGATAAACCCGTTTCAACAGCATAAATTTGTTTGGCAAATTCCCCAAACGCCTCATCCAAACTCTCAAATCCACCCATTTTTCCGTAGACAGAAAACCACGGCGTCCAAATATGCGCCGGCACGATAAGTGCATTAGGCTCAATCGTAAGAATTAATTCAGATAAACTGATAAGCGATAACCCTATGATCGGACGGCCATCGGAAAGAAGATTACATCCGCGTTTCATAAGCTCTTTGCTTATTTTTTGTGCAGCAGCAATCGTTGGCACCCAGATCAGCACATGCACTCGCCTCGTCTTCCCTCCCTGGGAAAAAATACAAGAAATTTCTGTAGACAAAAGAAAAAACGGAGAAAGAGAAGATTCTGTCCCCTGCTCATTGTCTTTTGTCTTTAATTTTAACAGTCCGTCTCCTGTTTCCTCCAGTTTTTCCCCAATTTCCCTCATCCACATCGGATGGGTCCAATCTCCTGTTGCCACAAGATTGATTCCTTTTTTGATAGCCCAGCCCGCGATGCCATCAATGGTCATTTGTGGCGATACCGCACGCGAAAAACGGGAATGAAGATGAAGATCGGAAACAATTTGCATAACTAAATAAAAAGTTTATAAAATTATTGAGTTATAAAGTGGTTACATTCGTGCTTTATAAACTTTCTACTTTATGAACTTTATAAACTTATTCAAACACCTCTTTCATGAGTTTTTTTGCATCGGCTAACAATCTTTTCAACACAGACGCATTGGGCCTTTTTTGTTTTCCGGTAAATTCATGCCCTCCCATATCATATCCTTTCATACCCTTAGGTATGGTTTTAAAAAACACGAAAGGGACGATAGATTTCATATATGCTTGCATAACCTTCATGACCCCCTGTTTTCGCATACGCCGCATCGACCACACAAAAAGCGTTTCATGAATAATAGTGAGGTAAACACCTGTCTTTTCAAGTCTATTTCGCAAATCCGCGTCTTCAAGAAATGGATGGTCTTCGTCATATCCATGTATATTTTGAAAAATATCCCGTTTCACACCGGTAAACGGACCGGACCCCACCGGAAGCTTCAATGTTTTGGACCCGTCAAAAAGAAGATTATAAAAGTTTGACAATATCGCATCATTCACATGTTCCGTGTCCGGCTTACTCCAGGTGGTAAAAAAATTAATTTCAGGTTTACTCTCAATATGTAATTTTATCCGCTCTATGGCGTATGGCAAAAGTAATGAATCCGCATCTACGAAGAGAAACCAATTTTTACTGGAGTTTTTTGCTCCGATATTCCGTTGATATGGAAGGCTTGCATGATCTGCGACGATTACGTTCAAATTTTTTATCCGTGTCCTAAAAAGATTTGCTTTCTCAACCGTCTTGTCTTTTGATTTCCCGTCTACCACGATGACCTCAAAATCTTTGTCTGATTGCTCAATCAGGGACTGAAGAAGTTGTGGTAAAAATTTTTCTTCATTAAGAGCCGGAATGATGATGCTAATTGTTGGCTTCTCCATAGCCACATTATACCATGGAGCTGCTCTTTCAATCCGCTTCATTTTTTATATTCTCATGAGTTCAAACGCGACGAAGATACAATAAATAATCATAAGCACTATGCCTTCACGACGGGTGATATCCTTTTTAGATGATGCCGCCCACCAGAAAAAGAGAGACGTTCCAAAAAGAAGAATGAGTGTCGCCCGCATCCGCAGATGGTCAGGAACGGAAAACGGAGCTATCATACATATGATACCTAAAATCGGCGTATTGATAACAGCACTTCCCAGCACATCTCCAAACGCTATATCACGCTTTTTTTTAAAAATCGCCTCTACCGCAAGAGTTATTTCAGGCAAATTGGTTCCGAATGTGACGAGGAATAATCCGATAACAAACGGTGATATATTAAATTGCTGCGCTAGTCCTTCTGCTATCGTGACGATAAATCTTGATGAAAATGCCAATCCAATAAGTCCTCCGAAGCCAAGAGTAATTGCATGCAGTGGGTGTTTAATGCTTTTCGCATGGTGTTCAACGCGGTTTATGACATGTTGCTCCCGATTTATGAGCACTATGTGGATAAGGTACACAGCTACAAGGAGAAACCCTTCAAATCGGGTCAATTTTCCATCCCACAAGGCTATTGCCGGCATCGCAACGACGAGTGTCGACAATCCTATATCCCACTTGGTCATTCCGTGATCAAGGATGATACGCTTGAGAAATAAAGCACTTCCGCCCATGACAAAAGACAGAAGAAGGATTGATCCGCCAAGTAAATTTCCTACAGACAACTGTGGGACACCATCTTTGACCGCCTGATACGCAACAAACATTTCGGGGATGGTGGTCGCAAATCCTAAAACGAGAAACCCAAGAAGAAAACTTTGTATTTCAAGTCGTTTAGAAAAATACGCAGTTGCTTTGACAACCCAATTGGCGGAGACTGCCAGGACTACACCCAAAATGATTAAGCTGGCAATGTCATAAAAGATCATACATTTTTCAGAAAACTCTGAAAACTCAGAATGTCGGAGAGTCGGACTTTCAGAAAGTCAGACATTCAGAATTCTGATTTTCTGATTCTCTGATTATCTGGTTTTCCGAGTATTCCGAGTTTTCTGATTTATCCGAGTTCTCTGAGTTTTCCGAACAAATAATTATTTATTTGATGCTCTTCTGATTATTATACATATCCTCGATTTCCTTAACTGCTGTGGCTTCTTTTGGTCCTTTGTCTTTCCGAATGCGGACTAAACGGGGAAAACGGAGGGCGTAATGCGCCCCATGAATCGGAGAAATCGTAATGTCGTCAGCTGCAATTTCAACAACAATTTTTGGGTCTGTCCACACATCCGGTTCAAGAGTTTTACTTACATCTTCATATCCTTTTGGTTTTATCGAAGAACGAAGAGTAAAAAATGACGAACGGAGTTCCTTCCATAGCTCATCAGAAACTCCGGTGCCAATTTTGGTAAGTGATACGATGCGCTCACCTTTTTTTACTCCGACGAGAAACGCTCCTATACCAAACCCCACACGCTTCCCTTCTCCTTTGTAATATCCCATTACGACCGCATCGATAGTGTCAGTGAGTTTTCCGGTTTTCCCTTCTTCCTCTTTGAATTTTACCCAGTGAAATCCTTTTCTGCCGGGCTCATACGGACTTTCCCATTTTTTTACGACGGCGCCTTCAAGACCTTTTTTAATCTGCTCATCATGATACTTACGAAGCACCACCACATCGGATGTGACGATATTTGGAGAAACAAAAAGAATATCACCTTTGGTAATCGTACCCTCAAGAATTTTCCGTCGCTTTGATAACGGCTCGCCCATAAGATCTTTTCCGTTTTTATACAAAATATCAAACACAAAAAATCGTAGAGGGATAGCATTACTCACATGTTCTATATCATGTTTCCTTTTTCTCGTCATCGTTTCCTGAAACGGAATGAGACGGTCTGTTTTGACGTCGTAGCCAATCGCCTCACTATCCAAAATCACTTCATCTGCATTGATTTGTTTTGTAATTCTATTTAATTCCGGATACATGAGCGTCGTATTTTCCAAATTCCTTGAAAAACTCTGTACCCACATTTTTTGTCCCCTGCTCATTGTCCCATGTCCATTTTTTTTGTAATGTATCTGCGTCCTCACCCCATCATATTTCGGCTCTACATCCACCTCTCCCATCTTTTTAATCATCTCAACAGCATTGGGTAACCGCGCGCATAGACTCGCTAAAATCGGCGCGCCGACTATTGCCGACACATGTTCAATACCTTTCATTCCGTGCACTTTTATCTGTTTTCCAATGTACGCCATGTCAGGCCGTACGTTATATGCATCCTCAAGTTTTCCGTGAAGGGACTTATTTCCTATCATCATCCAGGAAAACGCATCGAGGATGGTCATATCAGAAAATCCCAATCGAAGTTTGTCTAATGGGATCCTCACAACATAACGGACCGCTAATGGATCAAGGGATAAAATAAGGCCAGAAAGTATCTGCACTTTTTTCTCCTGGCTCCCCTCCCCTCCGGACTGCGCTAATATTTTTAATTGGTTAAAAACCTCACGAACTGTTATTTCTAATTTTTGCCCTGCACTTTTGATTTTTAACTTTTTACTTTTTATTTCCTGTGCAGCGTTTCCTAAATCTCCTTGCCTTTTAAACTCACTCAAAACTACTTTTTCTTCTTCCCCAAGCGCCTTTCCAACCGCCCGTATCATGAGCTTATCCGCAATCCCGAATTCTATAGCTTCGTAGAGAGGCGCAACACGGCCCTGAAGGAGATAACAAATCTCTCCTATCTCATCTTCTGATGCATGCGTAAAAAGTTCTGAAAGAATTTTCGTCATCTCAATGCGCGAAGGAGTTTCTTCAAGTCGCTTGAAGTATTGGGAAAGCTCTGAAAACGTCATGATTAAATCATACTGCAAGGAAGTGTTTGTAGCTAGTTAGATTTATTCTACTGTGCTCTCAGCACATACCGCACACCCTTGGTTGATCCGGTTTTTTGAATAATACTTTTATTGATAAGGTCTTTAATCTCCCGAAGGACGGTATCTTCTGAAATAGTCGGAAACAATTCAAAAAATGCTTTATTTTGAAGAAACCCGTTTTCCTGTATAAATTCAACGATTTTGATTTGCCGCTCGGAAAGTGCGAGCTGCTGTCCACCCATGGAGCGCTTAATTTTCAAATCCGTAGATAATGTTTTTACTTTTTCTTTTATCCTGGTCAATTCAATTGCCAATCCTTCAATAAAGTACTCGAGCCAAAATGTGGTGTTGCCTTCAAGCTTGGCAACGCTTTGTAAAGCCTCATAGTATCGCATAGGCTCTCGATCATAATACTCTTCCAGTGAAAAAAAACGTTTAATATCATATCCGTCACGAAACAAAGAGAGTGTAGCAACAGCCCGCGCAACCCTTCCATTACCGTCTAGAAATGGATGAATCCGTACGAGTTCATAGTGGACAATGCCTGCTTTCATCGCAGGGTGCATTTCTTCCAACTTTAATGTGTTGTACCATAATATAAAATCAGAAATAAGATATGGAATTTCAACAGATGGTGGAGGTCTGAAGGTAATTTCTCCTGTTTGGCTATTTTTTACAACGACTTGTGACTTCCGATATTCTCCACATGTCTCCTGAGGCATAATTCTGTCAGTAATCAAACTATGCATGTGTTTGATAGTTTCCTCGGTGAGCTCAACTGCATGGAAACCTTCAATATATTTTAGAACATTTCTGTAATTAAGCACTTCCTGAATATCCCTATCTCTTCCCACGATTTGAGCACCGGCCAATACCTTTTCAGCTTCAGTAAAATTCAATTCATTTCCCTCTATATGTGTGCCGTGATGGACAGTCCTCACAATCGCCTCTTCCCTAAACTTCGCTTCCCATGCTGGTACCAGTGGCGCATTTTCTATGAGTTCTTTTGCGGCTTCTATCGTTCCGGTGTATTTAAGAATTTTATTGGTTATGGAAAATTGGGGAGAATACATATGCTTTCTGCTATAATATCCCTATGGCGGGAAAAATGCAAGAATTGCGCGGAGATAAATGAAGCTCGCGTCGCACAATGCTACTAATTATCTATGACCATTGAAAATATTGGAAATTGCAGCCGAAAAAAATGGGTATTACGAAAACATCTGAGTTCCAAACAGGAACTTCTTTGCGTCTATGGGCAATCACAACTCCTTCCTGAAAATGAATATTTCCAGAAACCTCATGGACTTACGGTGACACCAATGAATGATATAAACAATCAACTTCTTTGCACACGTACATTAACGTGTTTATCTTGTTTAATCAACCCAACTCCTTCAAAAATTGGAACTGAATGAACCGCAAAATAAATTTTATTTATAATATTTTTGAACGTATAATACATATCTATGTCTGGAAAAATACAAAAACTACATGAAGATAAGCGTGGATTACGTCGCACAATCATTACGCAAATGCTCACTTTAACGACGTCTGGATTCGGATTAGTCGCAGCACTGGCGTGGAACAACGTCATTCAGGAATTTGTAAACACTATTATCAAGCCATATCTCCCACAAGGATACGGACTAGTCTCTCTTTTTCTCTACGCAGTTCTTATCACCATCTTTGCAGTAACACTATCATATCAACTAACACTTATTGCAGAAAAAATAGACAAATAAATTAGTTTATCTTCTATAAATATATATGTCACACAATCGCTCAGTTCTCCGTAGAAATCCGACAGTCATTCATTTCTTGATAACGGTGGTTTCATGCCATAGCCCATGTGTGGTCGATGGTAATGATACCGGTCTAAGAATGATTCTACCATAGAGGTACATAC